>Ga0156193_106_pt1 | contig 36128 bp, 36 predicted proteins | sample RifCSPlowO2_12_FD_107846 | JGI IMG/M metagenome (GOLD analysis project Ga0156193, IMG submission 107846) | Flavobacteria bacterium RIFCSPLOWO2_12_FULL_35_11
CTCCGATACCATTTGCCAAAAACTTGGAAGACATGTTCTTGCCCAAAAATCGTTTGCATGGTGAAATCGTTAACTTGTTAAAATACTGATTCTAAAAATCAAAATCTGATTTTCATCATATAAAACAAGCCAATTTTACTGTTACTTTACTGACATCCATCCTTAAATTTATGCTAGGGGAAAATTATTTTTTGTTAATTATACCCTGTTCAACGTATATTCAAAAGAAAAGATAACATCCCTTTTTTAAGAATAGAAATTTTAAGTGAAAAGTGATAACTATCATTCTCTGTGATGATGTACGTCATTGTATAAACATTGCTTTCAAAATAATTTAGCACATTATTAACCATTAAATTATTTGAGTTATGCCATTAGTACAATTTAACAGACGACTTCCTATAATGGACAGAATGTTTCCTGAAATTTCAGACATTACTGATAACATGTTGACCGAAGATTTATTTCTTAGAGACACTTGGATGCCAGCAATTAATGTAAAGGAACACAATAAAGACTTTGAAATAGAAGTATGTGCTCCTGGCTTTACAAAAAAAGATTTTGAAGTTTCTATTTCTGATGATGTTTTAACAATTTCGGCTGAAAGTAAGAGAGAAATGGAAGAAAAAGAGGAAAATTATTCTCGTAAGGAGTTTTCTTACAATTCATTTAACCGAACTTTCACTTTACCAAAAAATGTAGATCTTAAAAAGAAAATTAAAGCGAATTACGATAACGGAGTTTTGTTAATTCATATAGAAAAATCAGAAGTTTCAAAAATGGAAGAAAAGAAAAAGATGATTGAAATCAGCTAAGTTTCTCATGAAAATCCGGGAAGTTAACGCTTCCCGGATTCTTTAACCTAAAATAATTAAAAATGGAAAAAAATCAATTAACTCAAAAAAAAGAAGAAGAAAAATCAAGTTTTGAAAACAGTATCGGACGTTTACATTCTAAAGCCCAACAATGGATTTCAGAAATTGAGTTTATTAAAATTGAACAAAATTTCCTAAAAGAATTGCTTTCCGAACACATTATCGGGTTATGTACCACCGATCATTATGCACAGGCTAAGATGTTATTGAATGGCATAGAACATGAAACTGATTTGGGCAATAAATTAATAGAATCTATTAAAGAGCATAAAATTAATTTGGCTTTGCTCATTGAAAATATTTACTTAAAAAAGGAAGATAAATTTAGAAATAATCACAAACTTCTAAAAATGGAAGTTAAAAATTATATTGAAAACTTTAAATATATTAAAGAACAAGTATTTGGACTTGTGTTATTAATAATGAAAATTGAAAAAGAAAAAAAATTGCTTTCAGAATAAAATAACAGCAATAGTTCAACTGCTTAATATACCGTTTTCAACTTTTAGTTCTTTGAAATTTTTGCATAAATTGATAATGAATTATGTTATAATACATTGTGGACGTGACAATTAAGTAACATTATTCGTTAATAATTTATTAAAACACAGCTAAAAAAGGATTGTTTTTATTTGGGGTGATATGGAAACTTAATAGGTGTGTTTACTTAAAATTTTGAAGCAGCAGGTCTGCAAGAACCCGAAATTGAAAACGGCTTTTTTTAAATAATTCCGTTTTCAACTTTTTAGTTCTTTGAAGTTTTGTATAGTAAATTTTAATAAAATGTTTAATAAAACACCATTATTTAATATTGGGGATTACAATGAGGCACTATACAAATATGAGAAATTATTTTTTGTAAATATTTTTACTGTTTATGCAGGTATTATTATTGGGATATGGGATTATACTTCATTAAATGGCATTTAGTTTATAAAAATATAAAAAAGAGGTAAAGAAAGAATTGAAAATTGAAAACGGTTTTATTTACTCAAAATCCCAATCAAAAAGCTTAAATACTTTTCCCCAATCATTCGGCAAAGAAGCGTTTAGTCCAATTTTTTCATGGGTTATCGGTTGTGTAAAATGAAGTGAATACGCATGCAGGAATAAATTTTCACAGTCAAATTCGTTTTCAAACATTCTGTTGTGAAACCGATCTCCATATTTGTAATCGCCTACAATTGGATGGCTTATTTTATTCATATGAATACGAAGTTGGTGCATTCTTCCTGTGGCAGGCGTTAATTTCACCAGGCTATAACGGGAGTTTTCATATGGAATTACGGGTATGTCAAGAAGTTTTGTATGAATGGGTTCACAAAAAGTTTCCGCATCTTTATAAACTTTGGTGTCAGGATTTTTAACGGGAGAGGTTACTAAAACCGATAAATCCACAAATCCGCGCACAATTCCCAAATAGGTTTTTTGAATCTGGTTGGCGTTAAACAACTCCTGAAAAACAGAAACATCCTCTTTATGCTTTGCCAACATTAAAATACCCGAAGTTTTTCTGTCCAGCCTGTGAACAGGATAAAAATGGCGCCCAAATTGTGCAAAAAGTAAATCTAACAATGTTTCATCATTAATGTTACGTGCATAGTAGGAATTGTGGATCAGCACATTGTTGGGTTTATTTACAATAACAATGTGGTTGTCTTCAAAAAGAATTTCAATTTTCATGTTGCAAATATACAGGTAAAGGAAGTGGTTTTAACCATCCTGTTTCTTCCTTCAACAAAGACCTAAACAAAGCATAATTCTCAACAATTTTAACTAATTTAACACATTTTTGGCATTTGTGATGTGTGAATCATGTAACTATTAAAAAAAAATATGTAACTTTATAAAGCCAATTATTTCGCAAATTTGCTGTATATAATTTCAACATTTAAAACAATAATAAAATGAAAAAATTAATAGTATTTGTGCTTTTAGCTTCCATGGTTATTTCTTGTGGAACTCCAAAAACAGTCATCCAGTCCAAAAAAGTAATTAAAGGATATTGGTCCTTAGATCTAATTTCTTATAGTGAACCTGGAACATTTGACGTAACCTTGTTTAATGATGCTTCTAAAGAATGTTTTTTAGGAAGTAAATGGCGTTTTATTCCAAACAACAATACGGGAGTATACACCATTACTGATACACATTGTGTACCAACCGGAGATCGTAATTTCAATTTTACCATTCAGGAAATTGATGGCAATACCGGACTGTATGATTTCTTGTTAAAACCCACTGATGCAAAACAAAAATCTGCAGACAATACCGGTTTTAGATTACAGTTGACACAATTGACAGAAACCACAATGGTGTGGGAACAAACCGTTTCAGTAGAAGGAAAACCATTTATAATTTATATGAACTTTAATAAAATTAACGAATAATGAGAACATTCTTAAAAAAAATAGCATTAGTGGCCCTAACAGTAATTCTTGTAGCTGGCCTAAGTAGTTGTGAAGCTACCAAAAATGCAAATAACGCGCAAAAAGGTGCCGTAATTGGAGCTGCCGGAGGCGCAATATTAGGCGCTATTATCGGCAACAATGCCGGTAAAGGCGGAAAAGGAGAAATAGGCGCAGTGATTGGCGGTGTTGTAGGTGGAGCTGCAGGTGTGCTTATTGGAAATAAAATGGATAAACAAGCCCAAAAAATTGAGGAAGAAATTCCTGGCGCTAAAGTTGAACGGATTGATGATGGTATTTTGGTGACATTTGATGAAAATAGTGGTGTTCATTTTGAAACTGAAAAATATAATATCACTTCAACTTCTGAAGTAATGCTTACCAAATTGGCAAATATCTTAAAGGAATATCCTGATACAAATGTATTGGTGGTTGGACATACAGACAGCACTGGTTCAGCAGAATACAATATGTCGCTTTCAGAAAGAAGGGCCAATGCGGTAACCACTTACTTTGTGAACAATAAAGGTTTGAGTTCTAGCCGTTTTACAACCACTTGGTTTGGTGAAGATGAACCAATTGCAACTAACAGTACAGTTGAAGGTCGCGCTAAAAACCGTAGGGTAAATATCGCAATTGTACCAAATGATAAAATGAAAGCAGATGCCAAAAGAGAAGCTGGCGAAAACTAATAACCCCAAATTATTTAATGAAGACCCGAAACAAATTGTTTCGGGTCTTTTTTTGTTAATGATTGGTTCTACTTTTTAAGTTAAAATTTAAAGATTAGAGAATTTGCCAATTAAACAGTTCAACGATTAAACAATTACACAATTAAAACATACTTATTAACTTTCAAACTTTTCAACTTATAACTACCTTACAAGCCTAAAATTTAAAGTAGTGCAGGGTATCGTTGACAGCATGGCGCAATTCCAATTATCGTGGCTAAACTGGTTTTTGGCATTTTTGGCTTCCTTCATTCTTGGGATGGGAAAAGCAGGCGTAAAAGGGCTAGGGGTTTTAATAGTAACTTTAATGGCCATATTATTTGGCGGAAAAGCTTCCACAGGAATTTTAATTCCACTCATGGTGGTTGCAGATATTTTGGCTGTTTTTTATTATAACCGCCATACGCAATGGAAGTTTTTGTTGAAAATATTGCCGACCATGGTTTTGGGTGTATTGATTGGCGTGTGGTTTGGAAATGACATTTCTGAAAAATTATTCAAACAAATCATGGCAATTTTCATTATTTTAACCGTGATTATGATGGTTTGGATGGATCAAAAAAAGAATAAATCAATTCCAACTCATTGGTTTTTTGCCAGCAGTATGGGACTTTTATCAGGAATTACCTCTATGATTGGAAATCTGGCAGGTTCTTTTGCGGATATTTATTTTTTAGCGGTAAGGTTGCCCAAAAATCAATTTATTGGTACGGCAGCTTGGCTGTTTTTGATTATCAACGTGTTTAAATTGCCTTTTCATATTTTTGTCTGGAAAACGGTAACTTCAGAAAGTCTTTTGCTGAATTTATTCCTGATTCCGGGAATTTTGCTCGGTTTTATAAGCGGTGTGGCGTTGGTTAAATTGTTAAACAATGAAGTTTACCGCAAATTTATTATGGTGGTAACCGCTATGGGCGCTTTGCTGATATTATTTAGATAATTTTAAACAGAATCATTATGGAAGAACATTTTTTTCAGTGCCCGTATTGTTGGGAAGAAATTTCTATGTTATTTGATACATCAGTTAGAAATCAGACTTATATTGAAGATTGCGAGATTTGTTGCAATCCAATTGAAATAAATCCCATATTTGAAAATGGTGAATTGATTGCTTTAAATATTAAAAGTGAAGAGGAACAGTGAATTTATTTTAAAGAAATTGCCTGTTTTAATTGAGAAACAGATTGCATGCCAGATTGTCTCCAAATTTGCTTTCCTTGTTTAAAAACCATAAAAGTAGGCACGCCGCGCACTTGATATTTCGCTGCCAATGCAGGATTGGTGTCCACATTTATTTTTATAATGCTTATCGAATCTTTCAGTTCCGCTTTTAATTGTTTTAAAACTGGCGCCATACTTTTACAAGGCCCACACCAATCTGCATAAAAATCAATTAAAACAGGAACATTTTGATTTATGATATCATCGAATGATTTTTTCATTTTATTTTTTTATGCTCCTTAAAGTTACAAAAACACCAATAATTAAGGAACAAAATAATCAAAAAATTTATTTCATCTTAAAAAATATTAAACCGATTTAAAGCTCATTTTTTTAATAATTTGTGGATTTGAAACTTTTAAATATACAAGTATCAACAACGCCATGGTGCTGCAAATCAGAAATCCGATAAATAACGGCAGGGCAGTGGCTGAAACAAATTTCCCGATAAAAGTACTGATGGGAACCGCCATCATGGTCGACAGAAAACCCGTAATTGCGGCACCTATGCCAGCAATATGTCCGATAGGTTCCATAGCCAAAGCCCTTAAATTTCCAAATAAAAATCCGATCGCGAAAAATTGCAATCCGAAGAAAGCCAGCAAAACACCAATGCCGGGGTTTGCCGTATTCAGAAATAATACAATATAAAGCAAGGAAACGCTAAAAAAGGAGATCAACGCGGCGGTAACCATTTTTTCCATGCCATATTTTAAAACTAGCGTGGCATTTAAAAAAGTGGCAGAACCTATGGCGATGGACAAACCTGCAAAAATATAGGGAAATTGTTCTTTTAAATCATATTGGATCTGAAATATCTGCTGGGCCGTGCTTAAATAGACCATAAAGGAACCTGTAACAAAACCTGATATCATGGTAAAACCAATGGTTCTTTTAGATTTTGAAAGTTCTTTTAATCCGTTTACAAAAATAGCGCTTGAAAATTTTATGCGTTTCTCTATTAATAAAGTTTCGGGTTGTCTTTTCCAAAACCAAAACGACACTAAAATGCTAAATACCAATTGAATATAAAATATTGCTTGCCAATTGTAGTGATCCAACACAAATTTTCCCATAGCGGGAGCAATCACAGGAACTAAAAGAAACACCGAGGTAATAAACGACATAATTCTTGCCATATAATCGCCGCTAAATGTATCACGAACCATCGCAATGCTAATGGTTCTTGGCGCTGAAAGTCCGATTCCCTGTAAAATGCGACCAGCAACCATCATTTCTAAACTTTCTGAAAACACACAAATAAAGCTGGCAATAATAAACACGCCAAATCCCATAAAAACAACAGGTTTTCGACCCAAACTGTCTGAGATAGGCCCAAAAAATAAAGGGCCTAAACCGAGACCCAAAAATATCATGGTAATGAGCAATTGATTGTCAACCGCCTGGGTAATCCCAATTGAAAATCCAATATAATCCAAAGCCGGCAATAGGGCGTCTATCGCCAAAGCGACAATTGACATTAACGATGCCATTAAGGCGATGAATTCAAATGGGGAAGACTTGCTTTTAATCATCCGGCAAAAGTAAGGCAATTCTAATTAAGAGTAAAGAAGTATTAAAATATTCTATTTAACATAATATAAATTATAATACAAATTGAATAATTGAATATGAATTTTGCCAAGCTTTCAATTAAAAGAACTAAACAGAGAATTATTATTTAAAAAATTTATCAAATAAAGCAATTCCCAACCTTGAATATTGACTTGATTTATAGTCTTTAAACGGAAATGAATCTATTTTTTTCATTTTAGAAATATATCCATCTTTGTCTAATAAAGTGCCATTCAAAATAATATTTCTAAAACAAATAAGCAAACCATTAATAATAGTTGCGTTCAGAATTCTATTTTCAACACTTTTATTTATTGTCCATCTAGAATGTCCTACGGATTCTTGGACTGCACTAAACCAAATATTTAACTCTAAATGACAAAACTCAATATATTCCTGTAATAATGCAGTATTATCTTTCTGTATTAGTTGTTCTTTTTCTAAATTCAGCCAAGTTTTAAATAAACTATCTTCTCCTTTTAGTTTTACCAATGGTCTTAGTCCAAAACTCACTATTGATGCAGTTTTTAATTTATTCTTATCGTAAAAATTTCTTTCAAACTTATCTCTTAATACACCACTATTATTTAATTTACTTATAATTGATATTCCTATAGAGTCAGCTAAAAATGGATTAATTAATACCCCTATTGCTTGTTTTAAACCTGAAGCTGCATTTGCTTGATTTGAATTTATTTCTAAAAACAACTTAGATTCGAATCTTATTTTATCCAATTTTGAAACGTTATGAGGATAGATAATTCCTGTAACCAATAAATTCTGTGTTACTCGAAGTTTGCTTATTACATCATCAAATTGTCCGCCCTCATGATAAGAATAAACTCTATGTTGTCCATCAATTAATCCAATTGTATTCATCCCAGCAGGTAATTGAATGCCAACTGCTTTTGTTTCATTAATTTTACTTGGATCAACAGTGTTTTCGTCTTTATCAAGAATCTTTGTAGTTTCCGCAAGTGTAACAATAATATTATTAATGAATACTCTGCCGGAATCATTAAGGTAATTTCTAATAGAATTTATCTTTTTAGACATAATCATCCTTTGATATAAACCTGTTTCATCATTCCAAGCATCTTTTCGAAGAACATATGATCGTTCTAATAGTGACTTCGGATCGATGTAAAATGAAACAATTTTATAACCTTTACTATAATTACTGAATGATTCAGGTAATATAGATCCTTCATAAACATGTTTTGACACAGAAGACCGCCCCAAAATATTATTGCCTATTCTTTTAAAGTCAATCCCAAAAAAATTATATAACTCGAACCGAGAAGACAATTTTATAGCTAGAGTTAAGCTTTTAAAATACTCAATAGTGGAATATTCAAAGTATTTAATTTGTGGGATTTCAGCTTTTAGACTATCACTTATTTCATTTAATGGACAATAAAGAATTACAACATTACATTGATGGGTGCTGTATATGTCGTTTCGAAAACCTTTAAATGACGCAAATTTACTATCAAAAAATTCAATAAATTCATGTGTTTCTTCTAATATTTTATTATACAAAAAAACTTTCTTTTTTAGATGTCCTGAAAGATTTGATGTTGCTGTGGTTGTATATTCTGTAAATATTAATATATTTTCATATATAAAAACATCGTCAAAATCGCTTGTGGTTCCGTGATAAGTAAATTCTTTATCAGCAACAGTATAAGCTCTTTTGAATCCACTGCGTTCAAATATCTTTCTTATTTCATCAATATGTTTTAACTTAATCTTATCTTCAGGAGTTAATTTCGGTTTCTTTTTGATTTTCTTCTTTACCATTCTTAGTTTGGTTGATTTAAATACACTCAGGTTAATTTTTTTATTAAATATTATTCATAATCTTTTTCATTTAAATCAACTTTTATATTACTAAATATAATAATTGGTTTAGGAGATTCATTTATTTCATTTTTATTTATTCTACTTGAAAACTTATGAGTTACCTTATTTGAATAACAGTAAACAAATTTTTGTTTCACTTTAGATTCAAAAATATCATAGAGTGTTGTAAAATAAAATATTGGTTCAATTCCAAATTTTGACAATGGTTGTTTGAGCGTTAGTTTTATTATTTCCTTATTAAGTTTTATTTCGTCATACTTTTCAGAAAATAAAATATTGTATTTAACTTGTAATAGAGCGTTTTTCTTTACAGGTTTTTGGTTTGTAATTTCAACACTAATTTTTAAATTTTCACTAAGAAGCCCTATTTTTTTTAATTCATTGTAGAGTAACCTAGCATATTTTAATGCTCTTAGTTCAAAAATTAATTTTTCAAATTTATCTTGATCTAAAGTATTTTGCTCTTCAAATAAAAAATCATTTCGTTTCACTTCTCCTGTATTATTTAAATAATTGTGAAACATTTCAATATAATCTGGATTTAATTCAAATCCGATATATTTCCTATTCATATTAACAGCTTTGGATAGAACAGCTCCCGAACCTGAAAAACAATCTAATACAACATCATTTTCGTTGGTTGTTATTTTAAGAATTTGTTCTATTAATTCTTCTGGTAATGGGCAAAAATGATCAATATATCCATTACCCCAAGAACCTTGAACTGGAATCCCAAAGTCCCAAAGTGCGTCTGGTGTTTTTCCTTTAGGATTATATCTTTCAGGATATTTTACCCACCATTTTTTTAAAGAAGTAAAATCTCTAACTCTATCGATAAAAAAATTAAATTCTGTAGATTTTGAAAAAACGAGAATGTATTCAAAAATACTTCTCATTTGTCCTTTATGAGCCCAAGGTACTGTTTTATCTTTTTTCCAAATTATTATTTCTTGAAGCTTCCACCCAACTTCTTTAATTTTATTTGAAAAATCAAATGGTAATGGGACTACTTCTCCATCTCTTCTATAAGCATCAATAATTACCCATAATGTTCCTGAATCTTTAGTTACATCATATACATTTTTAAAAACAACTTTTAAATCATTTAAATACTCATCATATTCTTGTCCAAATCCTATTTGTTGTTCTGATCCGTAATCCTTTAAATCGAAATATGGCGGTGAAGTAATTGTTACATCAACCAATTTTTCCTTGATAACACTATTTATTAAACGTGCATCAACATTATGTACTTTATATATCTTTTCCATTAAAACAAAAAGCCTCCAAAATTTATGGAAATTATCTAATTTTTTTATTATTTAAGAATAATCAGTTCCAAAGATACAAAAGCAAAATGAACTATTTTAAAGATAAATAAGTATTTAGAAATTGATATCTTAGCTCATATTTTTATTATAAATTATGGAGTTTCATCCTCGAATAAATATAGCAGACACAAGTTTAAAAGAATCAAAGATAATTCTCGGAAGTTTTCCAACTTGGTCATTATCTAATTCAGATTTAAATGAAGATAAAAAAGCAATCCAAATGAAAAATGGAGATGTTCCTTTTTTCTTTGGAAGTTCTGTAAATAGATTCTGGGACTGGTATTATAAATATGTTGATAATTTAATCATCATAGAAGATGCCAATTCCATTCAGAAAAGTTTGAAAGCAAATTCAATAGGAATTACTGATTTAATTATTAGTTGTGATAGAAAGGATAAATCATCTTTAGATAAACATTTAACAAAAAGAACATACAATCATAACTTTTTTGAAGATCCGAAACAAGGAGAAAATATAAAACTACTTTGTACTTCAAAAGGAGTTATGAATGAAATGTTATTAAATAAAAAGTTTTTTAAGATTCATCCTAAATTGAAAATTGATATAGAGAAATCCGTTATTTTTCAAAAACAAATGATTCAAAAAATTGACGGTAATTTGAATCTAGTTAAAAACCCTTTTTATAGATCAATAAAATCCGAATCCGGTGGTAACATAGAATGCATTTCCATTCCATCTCCTGGGAGTCCATATAGAAGATTGGTTGATTTTGGGTTTAATTCAAAAAATGCAGAAACTTTTTTAGATGATTATTTAAAAGTTGCTTTTGAGTGGTTTACAAAATAAATAATAATTATTCCATTCCACACACATTTAACTTCCCTCCTATCTTTTGTTGTGCAAAATTGGTGTTCATAACTTTGGCATAAGCAACTTTTAAGCATAAAACTTTCATAAATTCAACCATTTAAATTTTTGGGTAAAAAATTTATCCTATTTTTGGACTCTAAAATTTTATCCCATGAAAAAACAAATCCTATTTATCATCATCATGTTTTTGATAATTGATTTAAATGCCCAAACTGCAGAAGTAAAATTATACAATCCGGAGGCTGACGCTAAAACCGATCTTCAAAACCTGGTTGCAAAAGCAAATGCCGAAGGAAAACATGTGCTGGTGCAAATTGGCGGAAACTGGTGCAGCTGGTGTGTTAAATTCAATAAAAAAGTCACCGAAAATGATACCTTAAAAAGTGTATTGACAGAGAAATACATCACTTATCATCTTAATTATTCCAAAGAAAATTGGAATGAAGATATTTTGGCCAATTTGGGTTACCCGCAACGCTTTGGTTTTCCGGTTTTTGTGGTCTTGGATGGTAAAGGAAACAGGTTACACACCCAAAACAGCGTTTATTTAGAGGAAGATAAAAGCTATTCAACCAAAGAAGTGTTGGAATTTTTTAATAGCTGGTCCCCTACTGCCATAGATCCTAAAAGTTATCCTTCCAAAGACAGAAGTAAGTTAAATTAATAGTTGCTGACAACCAGCATTGTAGTAATCATTAAAATAGCGCCAAGAGGCGCTATTTTACATATATAGCATTTATAATTTTTTATTTATTTCCAATGTGTGAATTATGCAAATATGATTAAAAATTATGTAACGCGAATTTCAGCTATTGAACGCACCTTTGCACCACGTAATAATACACTATAAAAATAAAAACCTCTATCATGGAAAAAGGAAATATTGAAATTAAAGAAGAAATTTTAAGAAAATTAGAAGACATTAAAAATACCACAGAAAGTTTGGTCGTAAAAGTTGGCCATCTTCAGGTAGATTTATTTAATTACCCTGATAAAGAACTTGAAAAATTTCTTGATACCCTAAACAAAGCTTTTTCAGACAAACACGTGCTGATTTCTGAAATTTGTAACAAACATGAAGAAGAAGTTAATCATTTAAAGTTGTAATACACTTTTACCAATTGAACTTAACAGGCTTGAAAAGCCAATAGAAAACATAAAAATAGCGCCTTTCGGCGCTATTTTTCATGATATTGGTTTTCTTAATTGTATGCTATTACAATTTAACCGGTTCATAATCCAAATAGCCTTTTTTGCCCGGCGTGTAAAATGTATTTTGGTTCCATTCGGTCAATGCCAAATTATTTTCAAAGCGCTCCACCAAATCCGGATTAGAAATAAAGGGTTTTCCAAACGCCACCAAATCGGCTTCGCCACGTTCAATTACCGCATTTCCGGTTTCTTGCGTAAATCCGCCATTGATCATTAAAGTTCCGTGATATAATGGCCTAAAATGTTTTGCGATTTCTGTTACGGCAAAAGGAATTTTGGAAACATCGGTAAACGGTTCAGACAAATGAACATAAGCCAACTGATAATTGTTTAGTTTTTTTAGGAGATATTCAAAAGTTGGAATGGTTTCTTCGTCAACCGTCATTCCGTGCAAATTGTGCATCGAAGGATTGAATCTCACCCCAATTTTTTGTTCCGGAATTTCATTTTTAACGGCATCCAACACTTCAAAAAAGAACCTTGTCCTGTTTTCTATGCTTCCGCCATAATTGTCGGTTCGCTGGTTAGAACATTTATTAAAAAACTGATGAAACAAATAACCGTTTGAGGAATGGATTTCCACGCCGTCAAAACCGGCTTCGGCAGCATTTTTTGCCGCTTGCCTAAAATCGTTGATGGTTGTTTTAATATCCTCAATCGTCATTGCTTTTGGCGTTACCGTATCTTTAAATCCTTGTGGCGTAAACGATTTGCTGTTCGGATTGATTGCTGATGGCGCCAAAGGCAATTCGCCATGATGAAAATCGGGATGTGAAACCCTGCCCACATGCCACAATTGAATAAAGATTTTCCCTCCTTTCGCATGAACGCGTTCGGTAACTTTTTTCCAGCCATCCGCTTGCGCTTTTGTAAAAATTCCGGGTGTGTTTACGTAACCAACAGCCATTTCAGAAACTTGTGCGCCCTCGGTGATGATCAATCCTGCAGATGCTCGCTGCTCATAATAAGCAGCTTGCAAGTCTTCTGTTGGTTTAAATTCCGGATTGTCGGCCCTGCTTCTGGTCATTGGGGCCATCACAATCCTATTTTTTAATTCCAGTCCGTTTTTAGAATAAGGTTGCAACAATGCTTGTTTATTTTCCATGGCTTAATTTAATTTGTTCGTTTGTACTGTATGAAATAATAGCATACAAAATGAAAATTAATATAACCCAAATTTAATATTTTCGTTCACCATAAACAACAATAACGCTTTCTTTTAAATGTCAATAATTCATCATTGCTTTTCTTTATTGAAGTTTTATAGGCAAATTAAAATTTATTGAGATCATTTAACATCCGAAAAAAATTGACTATATTAGACTTGCTGAAATTTAAGGCAGGAGCTAGCTGAAATGTTACTTTTGAACATTTTACAGATTGAAATTTCGGCTTTGTCACAAGAAGAATAAGTACGCTGAAAGTCATTAAGAACCATCGAAAATTCAAATGCCCATGGTACAAATTGTAAAAACACTGGTTCCTCTCCCAACAAAAGGAAAATTTTCCGTGCTGGAAATTCTTCAATACACAGTCCTCATTTCCTTAGTGCTCTACTTTGGCAAAACGCTGTTTATTCCGCTAAGTTTTTCGATGCTCATTAGCTTTATTCTTTATCCGATATGCAAATGGCTTGAAAAAAAAGGAGTCAATAAAATCGGCAGCATTGCATTGGCAATTTCCATAACATTCATTCTATTGGGAGCCATCGTTTACTTGCTGTTCTCACAAATTGAGGGATTTTTGCAGGAATGGCATACGTTCCGGGTCAAATTTTCAGATTCCTTAGTGCAATTGTATGCTTTTCTTGAAGAACGGTATGGCATCAAAACCGACGGCTTATCGGAACTTCCAAAAAATTTGGTGAATGGTTCGGGCGCACAAATTTTCGGATTTCTGATGAATACGGCCTATTCCATTTCTATGGCCGTCTTTTTCCTCATTATCATTCCTGTTTTTTCGGCATTGATCCTTTATTATCGTGAAATTTTCACGAATGTGCTGTACAGACTTTTTCCTGCGGATAAAAAAGAATCCATTCACGAAATCCTTATTGAAACCATTCATTCCTATTATAATTTTGTTAAGGGCATGTTGCTGGTGTATTTAATTGTGGGCATTTTAAACAGTATTGGACTGGCAATTATTGGCATTCCCCACCCTATTATGTTCGGGTTTATCGCCTCAATTTTGACCTTTATTCCCTATGCCGGAATTATAATTTCCTCACTTTTGCCCATAGCTGTTTCATGGGTAACCTTTGATTCATTGTGGTATCCTGTGGGAATAATTATGGTATTCGCATTTGTTCAATTGTTGGAAGCAAATATTATTTTCCCTTTTGCGGTGGGCAACCGTTTAAAAATAAATCCGCTTATCATCATTATTATGATTGTTGCCGGCGGAATTTTATGGGGAGCAGCTGGAATGATTTTATTTATTCCGTTTATCAGCATCATAAAATTAATTGCCGATCGCACAGAAAGTTTAAAAACTTTGTCTTTATTGTTGGGAAGTGACAATCAACCCAAGAAAAAAAGCAAGTGGTTTTTTTCCAAAAAAACAACCTAGGTTTTTCGAATAAATATTTTTTTTACGCCAATTTATTTATATTTGACAAACACAGATTTTTATTTATTGTCTTAATCTGCTGTATTTGTTCATTTTAAAACTAAAAAAATATCCTAATGAAAAAAATAACCAAAGAAGATATCAAGCAGGAAGTTTTCGATTTGTATGATGATTACGCGCATAATAAAATTGAAAGAAGGCAATTCATGGAACGATTGTCCCTATTTGCGATTGGCGGACTTACAGTGCCATCACTTCTTAGTTTTATGGGCCCAAATTATAAGGCGCTGCAAATTGCATTCGATGATCAAAGACTGAAATCAGAATTTATTACCTATAATTCACCAAAAGGCGGCGGAGAAATTAAGGGCTTGCTGTCAAGGCCATCAGATAATAAAACCAAGTTACCCGGGATTATTGTGGTGCATGAAAATCGCGGATTGAATCCGTATATTGAAGATGTAGGGCGAAGAGCCGGTCTTGCCGGATTTATTTCTTTAGCGCCAGATGCGCTTTCGCCTTTGGGTGGTTATCCCGGCAATGATGATGATGGCAGAACCTTACAAAAACAACGCACAAGCAGTGAAATGCTGGAAGATTTTATTGCAGCGTATGCGTATTTAAAGGTGCATCCGGAATGCAACGGTAAAGTTGGCGTGGTCGGATTTTGTTTTGGAGGGTGGATTGCAAATATGATGGCCGTAAAGCTTCCCGATTTGCCGGCTGCGGTTCCTTTTTATGGCGGACAGCCAACTGCTGAAGATGTGCCAAGCATCAATGCTTCTTTGTTGATCCATTATGCTGAGTTGGATACCAGGGTTAATGAAGGTTGGCCGGCTTATGAAGCCGCGTTAAAAGCGAATCATAAAGAATACGAAGTGTGTTTTTACCCAAAAGTTAACCACGGTTTTCATAATGATACAACACCGCGTTTTGATGAAGCGGCGGCAACACTTGCCTGGCAACGCACTGTAGATTTTTTCAAGGAAAAATTACAATAGCAACAAGCAGTTAAGTTTTACCTACCAATTGGCCTGTAATCTTTTAAGAATTTTCCGCACCAATGTTTCCCTGTGTTAATGCCGTCGAAAAGCGGATCCATAACGCGTGCGGCGCCATCAACTATATCAAGCGGTGGCTGAAAATCATGCAGTTCTTCTTTCATTTTTGCCAATTCCAGCGGATCTTCATCGGTTACCCAGCCGGTATCAACCGCATTCATAAAAATTCCGTCTTTTGCTAAAGTACCTGAAGATGTGTGCGTTAACATATTCAATGCAGCCTTTGCCATGTTGGTGTGCGGATGGCGATCTTCTTTGAAAGATGGATAAAATTTTCCTTCCATGGCAGAAACATTTATGATGTGTTTTTGTCCGGTGTTGTCTTTTTTCATAACTTCAGAAAGGCGGTTGCACAACACAAACGGCGCAACGGAATTTACCAGCTGTACCTCTATCATTTCCGTGGTTTCAATTTCCCCTAGTTTTAAACGCCAGCTGTTCGTTTTTCTCAAATCTACCTGTTGCAAATCAGCATCCAGTTTTCCTTCAGGAAAAATTTCCGTGGTAACCAATTCTTTGTCAAAGCTGTAAGGAATTTGGGACAATCTTGCTGAAGCCCGCAATCCAATTCCCGGTTCCGGTCCGTGCCAAGTCACCGGCATATTTTGGTTGGATGACGCTCCGGCAGTTAATGCAGTTAATTCTTGCAAACAGCTCCAATGGTCAAACAATAAATCTCGTGTATTTTTTGGCAAGGATGCCATTGGACTTTCTTCGTTTTTCATCAAATGCTGATAAAATCCGGAGGGTCGTCTCACAGTTTGCGCCGCATTGTTGATTAAAATATCCAATCGCCCATATTTTTGCTCAATAAAATTGCAAAAAATCTCCACACTTGGAATGTGTCTTAAATCGAGTCCGTGAATTTTTAATCGGTGCCCCCACTCCTCAAAATCGGCTTCCTGCGAGAATCTCAACGCTGAATCCACCGGAAAACGGGTTGTTGCAACAACGGTGGCGCCACCCCTCAAAAGCATCAATGTAATATGATAGCCTATTTTTAAGCGAGAACCTGTAATTACGGCAATTTGTCCTATAACGTTTGCTGTTTGAAAACGTTTTGCATAATTAAAATCACCGCAATCCGGACACATACTGTCGTAAAAATGATGCATTTTTACAAAGGACGTTTTGCACACATAACAGTTTTTCGGCGTCTCAAATGCTGTTTGTTCTTTATGCGCCAAATCTGCCATCGGAAGTAATTTTGGCGCAACAAACACCGAGGCTTCACGCGCATTTCTAATGCCGGTTTCTTTTCGGGCATTTTTCTCTTTGGCCGCCAATTTGCGTTTCACCACTTTTTTTCCGTCCTTTTTTCTTCGTGAAAATTCATCCCGATCGGGTCTGGAAAACATTCCGGCAACTTTTATAAGTTCGGTTCTTTGTGCTTTCTCAATGTCAAAAATCTGATCTGTATTTGTAACCAATTGCGATAATATGGCTATGCATTTCTCAATTTCTTCAGAAGTGATTGACTTGTTATTTCCTTTTTCCATCTTTAGCATCATAAAAAACTTATGCTTAGCGCTGTCGAAGCATTAAGGCTGCAAATATAGTTTTAAAATTTTGGCTTGGTTTTGTTTTTTATTGATCTTTAAAACTGCATCAACTTCCATTTCCAATAATTGGCTGAATCAATATTTAAATTTTATTTTTGCTAAGTTTTGATCCGTTTGGAAAATCTTGAAAACATAACTAACTTTTTCTTCGTATTGATAAAATATACGCCTGTTAACAACACAGAAGCGGCAATAATAGACTGTAAAGTGATTTGTTCTTTTAAAAAATACCAGCCAAGAACCATGGCAATAATTGGATTTACATAGGTTGAAGTGGCCACTTTTTCGGGTGAAACAACTCTTAATAAATAATTAAAAGCGGTGAATGCCACGATGCTACCAAATAAAACAAGGGCAATCATAGAAAACTGAACTTTTCCGCTCCATTGTGAAGGAAATGTCCATTCTTCCCTAAATAACAAACTCACCACTAAAAGTGAAATGCCTGCAGTTATCATTTGATAGCCGGTATTGACAAAAAAGTTTGGAGGAAGATCGGCTTTGGCCACAAATAAACTTCCATATCCCCAACTTATGATACACACAAAAATCATGACCATTCCCAATATGGTCCCTTCCTCTTGAATGAGCTCTTTTTGGCTCACCAAAAGAAATATACCAACCATTCCTAATACAACACCGACAACCGACATTGCTTTTATTTTTTTCCCCTCAAAAATTCGCATTAATAACAATACAACCAATGGCTGCGCCGATGTTTCAAGTGCCGCAAAACCGCTGTCAACATATTTAAGCGCCCAAACAATGACGCCATTTCCAAATGATAAGAATAAAAATCCGGCTATGGTGCTATTAATCAATTGTTTTCGGGTAATACTCAATTTAATTTTCAAAAATTTTGCAATTATGAATATTAATGTGCCCGCAGTAATAAATCGAATAGATGCCAGCATTAATGGAGGCAATTCAGTAACGGCAATCTTATTTAAAAGATAGGTGGAACCCCAAATTACATAAATAGAAAAAAAAGCTAAAATGATGAGAAAAGCCGGACTCCTAAATTTGCCCATAACTAAATTTTGTTGATTTTAAAAGGTGGTTTTTAAGACCGCAATATTAATGAAAACAAATCGATTAATTATACATATATTCGCTTTAATTTTATATGCCCGGAAAGGTTCAATCAACATATTTTCAGCGAAAGCCATTCATCATTTATGATGCTTTTTTCGTAACTTAGTCTTATAATAAGAAAATAATGAAAACAGCATTAACCATATTTTTAGGATTTTTTGCACTAACAGCCATTGCACAAAATTATATTGATATCGGCCGTTTTTCCTATGCAAATACGCCTCTTAATACTTTTGAAAACACTTCGGAAAAAACCAAAGTTGAGGAATTTGGATTGCAATTGACTTTCCCAATTGTGCTCAATGATAAAACAATTATATTAACCGGATTGTCTGCAGACAGAAGTCGTTTAAGATTGGATCCTGATTTTGCGGATCATACCGCTCTTAATAAAGTTAGGCTGCAGCTAGGGCTGAACCAGGTTTATTCTGAAAAATGGACAGGAATGTATGTGTTGTTGCCTAGCATAGCTTCCGACTTCGATGTGATTTCCAAGGAGGATCTTCAGCTCGGATTATTAACATTATTCACTTACAAAAAGAAGGAAAACTTAAAATATAAATTGGGTTTCTACACCAATACCGAAAACTACGGTCCGCTCTTTGTTCCATTATTGGGATTGTATTATTTAAGCCCGAACAAAAAATTTGAATCGACTTTACTGTTGCCCGGGCAAGCAGACTTCAATTATCAATTGGCTAAAAAAACGGTTTTGGGCATTAATTTCGACGGAATGACTTCCAGTTATAATTTACATGAATCAATTTATATACCTAAAGGACAGTATGTTGTAAGAAGTTCTAATGAATTGTATACTTATCTGCAATTTCAATTGGGAAAATCTTTATACGCCAAAACAAAGGTCGGTTATTCAATAAGCAGAACTTATAAAGTATTTGACAATGATGATAAAGTGGATTTGTCGTTAAGTTCATTTTATTTTGGCGATGACCGCACACAATTAAACACAAACTTCGAAAAAGGTTTGATTTTTAGAGCAGAACTTTTTTACCGAATTCATTTTAAATAAATCAATAATAGCTAAATATGACTTCGCACAACGCTTTTTTATATACATTTTTATCAAAGTAATCATAAAATGAATTCCGCATCCAAATTTTATTTCTTTCTGATTGCGCTGTTGTGCTTTAATATAGGATTTTCCCAGGAGAAACCTGTAAAACAAGATTCAACAAAAATGTATGAAAAAATTGAAAAGTATTCAAAGAAAAGAAAGTTTACAAAAATGTTTCACAAACTGATTTTTGAACCGGTAAAAATAAAAGAAACTGTTATTTCCAGAAAGCAAAAGAAGAAATTCCACAAAAATGTAGAAGGAAAGATTATACGAAACATCAATATTCAAACCTTAGATCCTTTTGGATTTTCCGTTTCAGACACTACAAAAAAGGCAAGAAATTGGGGAGAAAAATCGGGAAATAGAATCCATATCACAACACGTAAATTGGCAATAAAAAATCAATTGCTTTTTAGGAGAAACAAACCAATAGACACACTTTTAGTGCGTGAATCGGAACGTTTAATCAGACAACAAAGATATGTGAGAGATGTTAAAATCACCATAGAGCCAATATCTCAAAGTGCTGATTCCGTTGATGTGTACATTAGGGTTCTAGATACTTGGAGTTCAATTCCCAAAGGATCCATATCTTCTTCAAAAATGTCTGTCGGCCTACAAGAAAGAAACTTTTTGGGAACAGGCCATGAATTTTACAACCGATTTTCAAAGCGGTTTGACGACGGAAAAAATGCTTATAAAATGAAGTATGAAATTCCGAATATTAAAAATACTTTTATTAAAACAACTGTAGACTACCATACGGAATTAAATGATTATTTTGGAAAAAGTTTGAATATAGAACGCAGTTTTTATTCTCATTTTACCCGCTGGGCCGGAGGCGTATATTTTGATGAACAATTTAGAATTGATTCCCTGCAAAATGCGCAATTACAATACAATAACCAAAATTTAAAATACAAGTCGCAGGATATTTGGGGTGGTATTTCCTTCCCTATTTTTAAGGACAAAACCACAAGACACAGTACTACTAATTTGGTATATTCAACCAGAATATTAAATGTCCAGTACCAAGAAAGTCCAACAATTGAGTATGACAGCATCAATTTTTATTCAGGAGAAACTTTCTATTTAAGCGGCATTGGAATTAGTTCCCGTCAGTTTGTTGAAGATGAATATTTGTATAATTATGGAGTTATTGAAAATGTCCCGATTGGTAAAATATACGGAATCACGGGAGGTTATCAAATAAAAAACAATCAAGGAAGATTATATCTTGGCGCCAGGGCTTCCTTCGGAAACTATCATAGTTGGGGCTATTTGAGCACCAATTTTGAATATGGAACATTTTTCAACGCATCAAAAACGGAACAATCTGCTTTTTCATTTCAGGCGAATTATTTTACGAATTTGGTGGAACTTGGAAATAAATGGAAAATGAGACAATTTATAAAACCTCAAATTATTTTAGGAAAAAATAGGTTAAAAACTGTTGGAGATAATTTGGCCCTCAATCAAAATGTTCCTTTTCAGGGAACTTATGGCGCCGGATTTCAAGGTGATAATGGTGCAGGAATTAACGGATTTGACAGTGCTATTTATGGGACTAAAAAATTCGTTCTTTCTTTGCAAACACAGCTTTATTCGCCATGGAATATAATTGGTTTCAGGCTAAATCCTTATTTTAATTACACGGCTGCAATACTTGGAAATGAAAATAATGGATTAACTAAAAGCAAATTATTTTCTTCAATTGGAATTGGCGTAATTATTAATAACGATTATTTGGTGTTCAACTCCTTTCAACTTTCAGTTTCCTATTATCCAAATATTCCTGGTCAGGGCGAAAATATTTTTAAAACCAATTCTTTCGGAACGACAGATTTTGGTTTACAGGATTTTGATTTTGGAAAACCAAGGCCTGTTATATATAAATAATACAAGTTTGATTTAATAAATATCTTGTATTAATCATCATCTTCGTGATTATCCTCCGATTTTTTATAGTCGTTTTTTTCTGACTTATTTTTATTGAAATTTGGCATGCTAATATCGTGTTCATTGGCACTTTTATGACATAAAACACAATCTTGAAAATTGCTTATCCCCTCCTCCAAATGCTCCGATCTTATATTTGCTTGTGAATGTTCATGACAGCCAAAACATGTATAGGTTTTAAAATTATTATCAACGTGGCAAGTACTGCATTTGTTGGAATTGTGATCCTTATCGAGCACAAAAAACGAAGAATGATTAAAGGTTGATGGCAGCCATTTATTGGTTGTATGGCATTCATTGCAGTTGGTTTTTACCGATTGATGAAATGTATCTTTTGGTGATTGATGACAAGAAGTGCAATTATTTTTATTGAGCCCAACAATCAGTTCGTGATTAAATGTTGTGGATGCTTTCCAATCGCTTGTATTATGGCAACTTTTACAATCGGTTGAAAGTTGTTTGTGTAATTCATTATCTGGTGTTTTATGACAGCTTATACAATTATTTTTAACGCTATTTGTCAAAAATGAATGTTCGAATTTGTTTAAGGACAGATTAGGGTCTATTCCCTTATGATCTGAATGACAAGCAATACAATCTTGATTTATTAAATTTTCGTGAAATTGAATCTTAATTTTATTTGTGACGGCATCAATTGAAATTATGGTGTCTTTACCAATTTCTGATAATTTATGGCAAGAAATACATTTATCATTAGAAATTCCTTTAAATGGCTCATGACAAGAAAGGCATTTGTTATTCAAATTCTGATGGCCTTCTGTCATTTCACCAGGATTAATCATTATATGAGGATACAAATAAGTAATTGCAATACTCCCAATTATTACCAATAAAACAAGTATCTTTTTCATGTGTTAAAAATAATAATGGTGACAATGTGAATTAAAGAAAAAATAACTAAAAGCAACGTTATTGGCAAGTGAATTACCCGCCACTTTTTCATTAAATCAACTGTAATGGAATCCATAAAAAGTTTTTTGTCTGCTTCTTCTTTATCCATTCCTTCAGCAATCAGAAATTGCCTTTTTTGTTTTAAATTTTCATTTGATTTTTTCAACAGGTATTTTCCCACCAACCCGCTTGCCACTGTAATTAACAACATTAAAATTGCCAGCCAAGGCAAAATGGCATTAAAATGAATACCAGCATGAACCAAAAGCATTATTGAACCCGCCCAAGCGAGATATTCGTGCAGATTTAATAGTTTTTTAGAAGATCCCGATTTTAATATTTTTCGTTTCTTCAAGGAATATATAAACGACAAAATAATCACAAAAGTTCCTGTAAAACCAAGATAACTTCCATTTAAAACCAACTGAAATTTATGAAGAAAATAATCTATTGCAATGGTTATAAAAATCATTAAAGTGTACCACTGAATAAAAGGCAAAGCGTGCTTAATAAAAATAGATCGTTTCATAATAATTTATATTTTCAAACTATTTAATCATCGACTTCGTCACCATATGGTAACTGTGATTTATTTTTTGTTACCAAAAGCTAAATGAAAGAAATTGGGGTCATTAAACAGAAAAAAACTTTTTAAATCCTTTAATTTGAAATTTTCCGTTTCCATATTGGTATAGACTTTAAAAATAGAATTTTATAATTTTAATAGAATAAGTCCCAGAGTAAACTAGGACTTATTCATTTAAACAAACTTCTCTTTAACTAAGTGAACTTAATTTTAGGAATTTCTCTGAACTTGTCATTGAAATTCCACATCTTTTTGGAGTTGTGGTTTGATAAGTATTTCCGCAGGTTGGACAAATGTAATACACAGTTGGCAACGATTTTACATTGTTACTTTCCAATGCAGCCAATGCGCCTTTATACATTTCAAGGTGTTTTAACTCAGTTCTGTAAGCATAATTTAAGCTGATGCCAGCAAGTTTATTGTCAGCGTTTTTTGCGGTAACCATAAATTCAGGATACATTTTGTTAGATTCATAACTTTCTCCTTCAATGGCATCTTTCAAATTTTCTTTTGTTGATTTAACGGTAAACTCAGGTGTAATTACAGGAACAGTTTGTCCGGCTTCTTCTAAAACAACTTTATGATTCTCTGCGTGAATGTTTTCTGCTACAGATGCTGCATGAAATAACATTGCAATTTCGTGAGACCCTTCCTCTTCAGCTTTTTTGCTGTATGCTGCATACTTTGCGCTAGCGGTGGTTTCTCCTTTAAAGGCTGCTTGCAGGTTTAACACAGTTGCTGCAGCTGCATCTTCTTTAGAAATGGTTGTTGGTTCTGTAACAACAGTTGTTGGTTCTTCGATTTTTTCGCCAGTTTTACCTGCACAAGATTGAAATATAGCTCCAGAAATTGAAGCTACTAACATTAAAATAATTACTGATTTTTTCATTTTAATAAATTTTTTTAGATTTAATATTATTTAAAGCAAAGTACTAACAGATATATTCAGATGTTCTTAACAGTATCTTAAAATCTGCTTAATAAATTCATTGTATAATCTTAACTTACGTTCTATAAATTATTAAAATCCGGTAACGCAAGCTCAACACCAACGCCGTGACTAAAAACCAATTGACCTCCCAAATATCCTGTCCTGGCAACTGACACTGCCAATAAAGCATATAATAAAATACCAACCCATTTTACATTAGAATTTTGAACCTTAAAATAGTAAATAAGAACACTAAACAGTGCAGTAATTATGGCCAACCAAAGGGATATTAAAGCTGCTTGTTCGTGCAATTCCATAGGTATTTTTAGCGGACCTTCTTCAATGCCATCACCTGCATAATTTCCGCTAACATAAGCAGCAATTGCACCTAAAGCCCCTAAAAGTAAAAGATAAAAAGCCGTATTTTTAAAAAAATCCTTTTTACTGAAAAGTGCCATGAGTTCCGAAAGAAATCCAACCATCAATAAAGCAATCGGAAAATGAATAATAATAGCGTGAAGATGTGTTGCAGAAATCATTATATTTTAGTTTTAGTTAAGTAAATAACTGCCATTTGTTATTTAAGAATCCTAAAGAATTTCTTAAAATTCGCTTAAATTTTTGCTATTTAAATTTGGTTTTTTATTTAATTAAATTTCTCTTTCTTCCCTCCTTACTTCATCAATTCCAAAACTTTATCGATGTTTTCATTGGTAGCCAAATCTGTTCCTTCGCTCATTGTTGTGGCAACACCGCAAACTACGCCCCATTTCAGCATTTTTTCGGTTGAAAATCCTTGCTGAATTCCATATATCAATCCGGCAACCATGCTGTCGCCTGCGCCAATAGTGCTTTTTACTTTCACAGAAGGTGTTGATTTATAAAAAATTCCTTCGTTTGAAGCTATAAAAGCGCCTCTTGCCCCTAAAGAAACAACAACATATTGGGCCTTTTTCGATTTTATCAGTTCCATTGCAAACGATTCTTGTTCTGCTCCGGATAAAAACTCTTTTCCTGCAAGTTGCGCCAATTCCCTTTGGTTGGGTTTCATTAAATAAACATTTTCCTTTAGCAATTCCTTCAAGGCAGGGCCGGAAGTGTCTATGACTATTTTTATATTTTTATCGGCTAAATATTTTATCAATTGCGCATAATAATCTATGGGCATTTTCTCAGCTAAACTTCCGCTAAGCACCAAAATATCTAGGGAATTCAATAATTCTTTCAATAGATTTTTTATTGAATCAAGTTCTGTTTCGCTCAATTCGTTGCCGGGCATTCCAAAACGATATTGAAATCCGGTTTGGGCGTCAACAATGGAAAGATTTTCCCTCGTCCAGGCTTTTACAGGAATAACTTTTGGCTGGATGCTTTCTTTTTTCAGTAACTCCGTAAGGTATTTTCCCGTATCGCCTCCAGAAGTCAATATACATGTCGTATCTGTGCCGAGCCTTTTTAACATTCTGGAAATATTAATTCCTCCGCCGCCGGGCTGATATTGTATGGAATGACATTTAAGTTTTTGCTCAGGAATTAAACTGGCTACTTTGGCACTTTTATCCAAAGCTGGATTTACCGTTAATGTTATTATTTTCATGTGCAGATTCTTTGTTGGATTCAACCGATTTTCAATATCAAAAATACAACTTTCTTTATTTATTTAATATAATACCAGTTTTACGAACCAAATCCTTGAACCGAGGTTCTTTTTGAAGCTCGTGGAAATTAGGTCGCTGCAACATTATAGGCAATTCATCGTCATGAATTTCATAAGCCATTTCAAGATAATCCAATGCTTCATTTTTTTCATTTAGAAACATATGAACTTGGGCCAATACCGTTGGATTTGAAGTGTATGAAAGTGGCTTGCTTTTGGCTTTCGATAACCAAAGTCGAAAAGATTGCTCTGCATTGCCGGCATATGTAAAATTTATGGCTGCAGATTCATTTCCCATGATCTCCTGTAGCATTTTCCATGAATTTATGGCTTCTTCTTTTTGCCCCAGAAAATATTGAACATATCCTAATCCTTCCCAGGCAAATCCATAATTTGGAAAAAGCTCCAATACCTTTTTATATTGCGATATTGCTTTTTCATAGTCGTGCGCCAAATAATAGCGATCAGCAACCAAACTTCCGATCATAGGGTTCAATGGATCTAATTTTTCAGCCAGTAAAGCTTCCTTTATTGCTTTATTAAATTGATTAGTAACTAAATAATAATTAGAAAGCAACATATGTCCGTTGGCATTGTTTGGATCTAATTTTAACCCTATTTCGGCCATTTTTCTCATTTCTTCCCAATTCCAATCACATTTTCCGGCTATTTTTCCTTTGATAATATAAGCGGCTCCCAAAGTATTGTCTAACAGTACTGCTTTGTCAATGGCTGCTCGGGCATTTTTTGTATTCCTCTCTTTTTCATCGTGTTTGCTGTAGAATTTATTCAGTGATATATAAGATTCTGAAAGGGTTGCATAGGCTGGCGCATAACCCGCGTCCAGTTTTATGGATTTGTTCAAATATTCGATGGCACTGTTGACAGATTTATAGGTTTCCAAATTCATTAAATAACGGCCTCTTAAGTAAAGTTCATAAGCTTTGGCATCAACTCTATATTTATGGGCTTTCAATTGATTTGGCTGGACAACTGCTGTAATTTCATCCGCAATTTCAGTGGAAACTCTATCGACCAATTGCAAAATATTTTCAAATTTTTCCTTGTAACTGCGAGACCAAATGTGTTTTTCTCTTGGAAAAGATTTAATGAGCTGAACCATAATTCGTACGCTGTCAGCATCAGATAGTATAGAACCCTCCAATAAATAATCAACATCAAGCTCTTTTGCGATATCGGATAAAAGCTTATTTTCATCTTTGTAACTCATCGCTGAGGTTCTGGATATTACCCTCACAGAATCCCTTTTTGACAACTCTACATTAATTGCATCCGTAATTCCTTCAGCCAAATAATCCTGGCTTTTATTATTGGAAAGGTTTAAAAATGGCAGCACCACAATAGATTTTTCTGTCATTTCAATAGCGACATCATTTTTTTTATTTCCATTTTTCTTGGTAAAAAAGGACCAAGACTGATTTATAAGAAGAAAAATTACAACGATTGACAAGGAAACAATAATAACTTTATTAAGCCTATTTTTTGTTTGTGGCAATTCATGCACTTGTTGATCAATATCAGGAGTTTTTTTGAGACCTTCTGGTGTTATCTCATAAACCCAGGCAAAAACCAACCAAAATGGAAAAGCAATACAAATAACAAAAACAATTATTTTGAAAATATAAGTCGGCGCACCAAAACCATTAAGAACAATTGAAGATACTTGAATAACAACCCAAGCCATGATTAAATAAGCAATAGCCGCCTTGAATACATTTCGCCGCTTGAGTTCTTCTATGTATTTTTTGAATCTCATTTTTTCGCTCCATCTTTTTCATTTTTCAAATATGTTGTTCCAATTAAAAAACTGTTCTAAATCATTGCAAATAGCTTATTTGCATATATTTGACTTTTCTTCTTTTAACTATTTTGTGTCGAATATGGATTTATCTTAACGTACAAAGATACTTTCTGAAACTAAAAAATAAAATGATTTTTATCAAAAATGAAGATGAGATTTCTCATTTTCGTTACTTGTATTGTTAAAATATTGATAAATTTTCGTAAAATTAGCTACTTTTTTTCGTCGGATTTTCTGAAGTTGAAGTGTTGTCGTTTTTATGTTTCAAGATATAATTGGCCATCATTTTTTCAATCAATTCGTCTTTGGTTAAATGATGGAAAACTGTTTTAATCTTGTCTTTTAAAGTGGCCGGAATTTCGTGGTCAGGTTTGGTTTTAAAGAGTTGTTTTGCCCACAAAACCATATTATTTTCCTCAATACTTTGCGAATCAGGTTTTTTGAATTCCTTAAAATCGATTCCCAATTCCTCCTGAAATTCTTTCAATTTTTCAATTTCTTCCTGCTGAATAACTGTTAATGAATAACCTTTGGCTCCTGCCCTGGCGGTTCTTCCGCTTCTGTGAACATACAATTCGGCAACATCGGGCAAATGGTAATTCACTATATAGGATATTTCTTTTACGTCAATTCCTCTAGCCGCCAAATCTGTAGCCACCAAAATATTGATATAGCCTTCTCTGAATTGCCCCATAATCCGGTCGCGAATTGGTTGCGACAAACTTCCGTGCAAAGCGCCTGAGGAAAATCGGTTTATCGCCAAATTTTTGGCCAATTTATTAACGGCAGCTTTGGTTTTACAAAAAATAATGCCGCGCTCCCCTTCTTTGGAAGTTAAAAAATGCATCAGAACCTCTAATTTTTCAATAGGTTCAACCACCACGTATTCGTGGTCAATAGCCTGATTTCCGACAGTTTCCATGTTGGCGCTCACCATAATCACGTACTTGGACATATAGTTCTGCACCAATTGTTTGATGGTTCCCGGCAAGGTTGCTGAGAATAAAAAAGTTCTTTTCTTTTTTGGCAATTCGGCGCAAATTTCATCCAAACCTTCTTTAAGGGAAGTCACCATTTCATCGGCTTCATCAAGCACCAAATAATTGGCTTGCTTGATGTCTATCGCTTTGCGTTTTATCAAATCAATTAAACGTCCGGGCGTTGCAATTACAATATGAGTGGTATCCGACAAGCGTTCAATTTGGGGTTTTATGGGAATTCCGCCGCAAACTTCAGCTATAGAAATTTCAGGCAAATACTTGGAAAATACTTCCATATTTGTAAAAATCTGATGCCCCAATTCTCTGGTCGGAACTAAAATTACTGCTTGAATATGTTGCTTATCCAAATCTATCAACTGCAATAAAGGCAATCCGAAAGCTGCGGTTTTTCCTGTTCCAGTTTTAGCCAAACCGACAAAATCGTCGTTTTTTGACAGTAAAACCGGAATTGTTTTATTCTGAATTTCTGTTGGTTCAGAAATATTTAAATCGGATAGACTTTTCAGTATAGGTTCTGAAATTCCTAAAGCGGAGAATTGTTTTGACATAAAATTAATTTGTGCAAAGGTAATCAGTCTTTCCGCTAAAAAAGTAAATATCTTTCAGTAATTAAATCATTTATAATGAATTTCTTATTCTTGTGAATTAGATTCTCGTTTTGAAAATGGCTTAAATACGGGCTATTATCGATTTAACTAAACACTATAAAATGATTCAACTTAATGATTTCTCAAAACAGACACTATTTTCAACATTTTCATATTGTCCGTAGTTCGCTATAATTTTATAGCCATTTTTTTTATAAAGTCCGATAGCTTCAGGTTGATTTACGCCTGTTTCCAATATACATTTGGCGAACAAAAGCTCTTTTGCCCAATGCTCTAATTCGGTCAAAATTTTTGTGGCAATTCCTTTTCCCCTGCTATTTGGTGAAACAAACATTCTTTTTACTTCTGCTGCACTTGGTTCGTATTCCTTAATTGCTCCGCAGCCAATTGGCATATCATTATCGTACGCCACAACTACATGTTTAATATCGTTTAGCTTGTTAAACTGATTGTAAAATGAATGTTCCTCGCCATCTCTTATTTGTAAATCGGCATCAAGGAATTTCACAAGTTCCATAAAATCTAAATTCATTGCATTTGTTCTAAGCAGTTTTATCATAAGTTTGTTTTTTTGGTGATGCACAATAAGCTGTAATTTTACTTTCCAAATATAATAAACCTAACAGTTTTTTAAAACCTGTAAGGTTTGGCATTAAAAATAATTTTAAACTATATAGTGGCTATTCTTACTTTTTTATTTTTCAATTTGGTGTTATTCAGCGTTTTAATAAGTTCGATTGCTTTTATTGCAGGAACGGCCACAAAAGCGCAATCTTGTTTTAGCTCAATAATTCCCAATTCATCGTTGCCGAGTTTTCCTTGTTTTAGAAACAATCCGGCAATATCGCCTTTTGAAATCTTGTCTTTTCTACCTCCTGAAATAAATAACGTTTCCCATTTTGAAGTCTTTGGCAAAGGTTTATTTTTAAGGATTTCAATTGCCGCATCTGGCGTAAATTCGGATATTTTCTCTTTTTCCCACTGAATGACATAAGCGGTTCCTTTCGCATTCATACGTGCAGTTCTTCCGTTTCTGTGCGTGAATTCATCGAGCTTTAAAGGCAACTGATAATGGATAATATATTTTATTTCCGGAATGTCCAATCCTCTGGCTGCCAAATCTGTAGCCACAATCACCTGATGTGTACCATTGCGGAATTTTATCAGGGTTCTTTCACGATCTTTTTGTTCCATTCCGCCATAAAAACAGCCGTGTAGTATTTTGTTTTTGTTTAAAAAATCACTCACCATTTCTATGGTGTCCCTAAAATTACAGAAAACAATTGCAGGCGCATTTTCAATATGGCAAAGCACTTTCACCAATGTTTCCAGTTTATCTTTGGTAGGAGAAATAATGGTTTTTATTTTCAAAAGCGGCGTTTCTTCTCCATCTTCTTTCAGATAATTGATGGTGGTCGGATTGATTAAGCCAACAAATTTAGGGATTTTTAAAGCTTGTGTCGCCGATGTTAATATGCGTTTGTTCACCTTGGTTAATGCTGTAATGATTTCTTTCATTTCTTCTTCAAAACCAACTTCCAGAGATTTGTCAAATTCATCAAGCACCAACGTTTTAATATTTTGGGTTGAAAAAGTGCCCCGTCGTAAATGATCTGCGATTCTTCCAGGAGTACCGATTAAAATGGCCGGCAAATGGTTCAATTCAATTTTATCCTTGGAAAATGGACGTCCGCCATAAACCGCATTGGCTTTAAAACCCGTTCCCATTTCACGTGTAACTTGCTCTATTTGAATGGCCAATTCTCTGGAAGGCACTAAAATTAAAGTTTGGACTTCAGCGCAATCCGCATCCAATTCTTTAATAATAGGCAGTAAAAACGCCAAAGTTTTTCCGGTTCCTGTTGGAGACAATAAAATAATATTGTTGTTGGAATTGATTGCAATTTCTGCTTCTCGCTGCATTTCATTGAGCTTTTCAATACTCAATTTGTCTAAAATATGTTGCGGTTCTTTAATGATGTTTGCCATATTGTAAAAGTACGGCTAATTAAAGTGACATTTTTCCAAAGTTTTTTATAATATTTAGAACATTTATTTTTTTAGTTTTAGAAACATAGTTGTCCGATAAAAATTCATTGGAATGATTAACATCAATCTAAAGGGGACTTAACAAACAGTTCACCCCGCTGGGGCTTGTTTTATTAGGATAACCATTTTTCTACAAATAGGTCGTCCCGATGGGACTGAATCAGCTCCATAGGAGCTAAATATTTGTAGAAAAACATGAAAAATCAATTATTAAGCCCCATCTGGGCGACCTGTAAGTTTTGCAAAATTTAATCGGACAACAATGTTTTGGGAATAAAAAAATGCCCAACAATCACTATTGGGCATTTTACAACTTATTTATATTTTTATATCTTCAATTTATTGTTTAACAGCTTTATCTGTTTTAGCATTAATAAACTGATTAACAGGATTGCCATCGGCATCAATTTCTATAATATTGTCGAAACCAAGCTCATTTAGTTTTTCGGAAATTTTTGCTTTATCGCCAACCATAAACCAATTTACAGCATTTGGTTTCACCGCTTTTTTGCTCACGCTTTGTAATTCATTTAATGACAAACTCCTAACATTTGCATCATATTTCTGATAATAATCATCAGGCAAGTCATATTTTACCAAATTATAAAGTGAACTGTTTACGGCGCTGTTGGTTTCCCATTGTCCAGGTAATTTCAGCACTTGATTGGTTTTTACTTTGTCTAGCTCTTTCTGGGTGGCTGGCCTTGTGGTCACAAATTCCAATATTTCTTTTCTCAATTCTTTAACAGATTCTGCAGTTTTATCTGTTTGTACAGGCGCATAAACTAAAAACGGACGTTCCTGTTGTGCATCCATAACAAATCCTGCTGCACCATAAGCCCAATGCTTGTCTTCCCTTAAATTCATATTAATTCTTGAAGTAAAATCACCACCTAAAATGCTCACCATTTGTTCCAAGGCAATTTCTGAAAAAGCACCATATTTCTCAGTAAGGTGACCTGCAATAATAACGGATTGTTGTGATTCAGGTCTGTTCATCAGATACAAGGTGTTTTTAGTATTGACAGCAGGTTTATTGAAAACAATGGTTGGGACGCTTCCATCTTTCCATTTGCCCAATGATTTTTCCAATTTTGATTTAAGCTCTTTCATATCAATATCGCCGGTAACCACTAAAGTTGCATTATTGGGTTTCATCCAAGTATCATAAAACTTAACAATATCTTCTCTGGTTAATTTCTCAACGGTAGCCTCATAACCGCTGCCAGTGTATGGATTGCTGTAAGGGTGACCTTCGCCATACAAGTATTTATTCATGACCCTTAAAGCCATCGTTATTGGCTGTGACTTCTCATTTCTAATGCCATTTATTTGCTCAGTTTTCAACCTTTCAAATTCTTTATTTGGAAAAGCCGGATTTAAAATAACGTCGGCAAAAAGTCCTAAACTGGCATCAAAACTAGGTTTTAAAGTATTCATATAAACATTTGAAATATCCTGATCTGAATAAGAACTTAAATTAGCGCCTAACAATTGTAATTTCTCATTGATTTGCAATGAGTTCAATTCCTTTGTGCCTTCATCCAACAAATTCATGGCTAATGCAGCGGTGCCCGGACTTGAAATATGATCCGATTTATAGCCGGCATTTACCATCAGATTCATAACGATTGTTGGCACACCTTCTCTTTTTGCCAAAATAATTTTTAATCCGTTGGATAATTTTGCACGCTCCAATTCAGGGAAATTAGCACTTTTTGGCGTTCCCACTGCTGGAATTTTTGTTCTGTCAACAGAAGATTTTACGATGCTATATTCTGGAAATGGATTGCATATTAACGTATGTTTCCCTTTGGTCAGCCATTTTTGGGCTGTGGCCTTAAGATCTTCTATGGTAGCATCTTGCACATATTTAAGTGTTTTTTTGTAATTGGATGCATCACCAAAATAAGTTTCATTAGAAGCTAAAATGTCTGAAGTTCCTCCAAAACCACCTATGCGTTCCAATCCTTTAATAAAGTCGGCAAAATAAGACGCTTTCACTCTTTTTAATTCGGCTTCAGTAGGACCGTTTTTTATAAAATTGTCTAGTTCAGCCAATAAAGTAGCCTTCACAATTTCTGCATTGCCGCCAGATTTTACATTCACATAAGTTATAAAATTACTGGCAATTTCACTGGAAGCCTGAAATGAAACTGCAGAACTGGCTGTTTGATCTTCGTACACTAATTTTTTATACAACCTGGAATTTTTTCCGCTCGATAAAATAGCTGAAATTAAATCAAATTGCACATCTTCTTTATTTCCCAATTCAGGGGTATTCCATGCCAATAAAATTCTGGTTTCCGGAACCCTGTCTTCATAAACTTGATAAGTGTCTCCATGATGGACAGGGACATTAACTTCTTGTCTTTCAATTGTTGGTCCGGATGGAATGTCTCCAAAATAACTCAAAACCTTAGCATAAATTTCCTGTGGATTTACATCTCCGGCAATCGCAATTACTGCATTTGAAGTACCGTAATAGGTTTTAAACCATTCATGCACATCTTCCACTGAAGCGGCATTGAGATCTTCCATTTCCCCAATAACCGTCCAAGAATATGGATGCCCTTTTGGGTACATTGCTTTTGTAAGCAAATCCCATTGTTTTCCGTAAGGTTGATTTTCACCCTGTCTTTTCTCATTCTGAACAACGCCCCGCTGTTCGTCTAACAATTCTTGGTCAATATTGCCTAATAAATGGCCCATGCGATCAGATTCCAAAAATAAAACCTGATCCAATGCCGCTACAGGCACATTTTGAAAATAGTTGGTTCTGTCGGAATTTGTGGTTCCATTAACGTCTGTTCCCCCTATTCTTTCCAAAGCCTGAAAATAATCATCCTTAAAATTTTCACTTCCATTAAACATCAAATGCTCAAACAAATGGGCAAAACCGCTTTTGCCTTGCTTTTCATTTTTAGATCCTACGTGATACCATACATTAACAGCAACTATTGGTGCTTTATGATCTTCATAAACCAATAATTTTAACCCGTTTGGCAATACAAATCGCTCATACGGAATGTTTATTTCGCTGGCTTTAAATTCAAAAGTTTGCGCTTGCTGACTTTGTATTCCAAAAATCAGCAAAAAAAATAAAAGTGATAATTTTTTCATAATTAGATTTAGTTAATTAATTTAAGTTTGTTACAATCTACCCTTAATTAATAGATTCTTATTTTAGGGCGTTTTCAAATTGAGGGGAATTAAAAGTAGGAATTATTTTTAACTTTTATAAATTATTTTTTAGAACTGTCAAATAATCCAAAAGTCTTTTAAACTGAAGTTTGCAAAAAAATATGAACAAAAAATCCCTAAATAAATTTATTTAGGGAAAAAGAGTTTTTTCAGAAGTAATCTGATTAAAATTAGTGTTTCAGCGCACTCTTAATCTTCCGGTGGTCTACCATAAACTTCTTCAAAAACCGTATCGAAATTATCACGTAAATACAACCGCAATTTTTTTCCGTAATCGTCTTTCAGCCAATCGGCAAAATTTGTGGTGCTTTTGCTGATGCATTTGGTATAATGATGAATTCTGTATTCAATATCTTCCCCCAACTTGTTTGCTAAAATTAAGGCGTCATAAACATCTTCACTGTTTTCGACACAAATTTTGGCATGTTGCGCAATGGAACGTTCCAAAACCACTTTTGAAGACTCCCCTATTTTAACGGCGTCTTTATAGGTTTGTTTGATGTCAAAATGCACTGCGTCAGAATTAGAAAACTCTGCCCGAAGTTCTTTAGGCATTTCATATTCAAAATTGCTTTCCAATTCTTCATCATTCAGCAATTTGTCCAGATAATAATTAGGAGACGTAAATATGCTTTGCCAATTTAAATCGGCTCCCCACGGGCCAAATCGGTGAAAATTATTTCCTAAATCAATGACGTTAAAAGTATTTTTACTTTTTAAAATACGTGAACCACGGCCAATCATTTGATAATATAAGGTCAACGATTTTGTGGCCCTGTTTAAAATAATCGTATCAACTGTTGGTTCATCAAAACCGGTCGTTAAAATACTCACGGAAGTTAAAATAGCATTTGGTGTTTTTTTAAACCACCTTAAAATAAATTCCCTTTCTTTTTTTGTCGCCGTATTATCGAGGTGTGCAATGGTATATCCTGCCGCCCTGAACATTTCATACACATGCAAGGAAGTGCTGATTCCGTTGTTGAAAATTAATGTTTTCTTCCCTTTGGAATGCTCTTCATAAGACGACAATAATTTGCCCAACATATCATTATTAGAATACAAATCTTCGGAAGATTTTACCGTATAATCTCCGTTGGCGCCAACAACCAAAGAGGTTAAGCCAACATTGTATAAATAGGTATTTGCGCGCGACAAAAATTCATTTTGGATTAATGATTCAATCGTTTCTCCAACAATTAATTCATCATAATTGTCGTTCATTGGGAGATTCATATTGGAACTTAACGGCGTTGCGGTAACACCTAAAAAAAACGATTTTTCAAAAAACTTAAAGAGTTTTGTAAATGAATTGTAATGCGCCTCGTCAATAATTACCAAACCAATATCAGAAATATCAAGTTTATCTTCATTTAATCGGTTGTTCAGGGTTTCTACCATCGCCACAAAACAACTGTAATTTTCCTGGTCGTCTAAATTTGCTTTGCTGTGAATTACTTTATTGTTAACGTTAAATTCTGTAAGCATGGTTGATGTTTGCTTGCACAATTCAATACGATGCGTCAAAACCAATACTTTTTTGTTGTGATGCTTCAAATATTGTCGAACAATCTCAGAAAAGATCACTGTTTTTCCACCGCCAGTAGGCAATTGGAACAACAAATGATAGTCTTCCGGCGCATCCTCAAAGCATTTGAAAATCTTATTAATTGCTTCTTTTTGGTAGCTGTATAAATCTTTACCGGCTTTTCTTTCCTCTAATTCTGTGGCTGTTATGGACAAATTTTTTGGTTTTATGACCAACAAAAGTACCGCCTTTTAAGGGTTATTTCCCTATGATTTAAAATTATTTTTATTCAGTCTAAATTTACGATGACTTAAATTACACATAAATAACTGATTATTAATTACATATAAGGTTGTTTCTGAATAAAATAATAATGAAAATATTTTCCCTAAAATTTATAAGTGTCTATTCATAGGCCATGAATAGCTAAAAAATATTTTTTGATTTATTAAA
>Ga0156193_198_pt1 | contig 35358 bp, 24 predicted proteins | sample RifCSPlowO2_12_FD_107846 | JGI IMG/M metagenome (GOLD analysis project Ga0156193, IMG submission 107846) | Flavobacteria bacterium RIFCSPLOWO2_12_FULL_35_11
AATAAGGACTATTTAATAGAAGTTGAAAAAATAGCTTCATTTATGCGCAATGGAAAAAACTATTTAAACACTTCAAAATCGCCAAAAAACTTGCCTTATGAAGCTTTAGAAGGTTTATTTAACGGTTCCATAAATCTGTATGTTCATGCAAACGGCGTAAAAGAAATTATCGATGCCATTCATTTTTGTAAAGAAATGGGAATCTCCAAATTGGTCATTGTAAACGGAAACGACGCCTACAAAATTGCCGATTTGTTGGCTGCGAATAAAATTCCCGTAATCATTGAAAGATCACACCGATTGCCAAATAGTGTTGATGATGATTATGATTTACCTTATAAAACTGCAAAATTATTGGTAGAAAAAGGCGTGATTGTTGCTATTGGAACGGAAGGTGATATGGAGCGAATGAACTCCAGAAATTTGCCTTTTTATGCCGGAACTTGTGCCGCATTTGGATTAAATAAAGAGGAAGCCTTAAAATTGATTACTTCCAACGCTGCCAAAATATTGGGAATTGATGCTTTTACGGGAACACTGGAAGTTGGCAAAGATGCCACACTATTTATTTCTGAAGGTGATGCTTTGGACATGCGAACCAACAAATTGACAGATGCTTTTATTCAGGGAAGAAAAATTAGTTTGGAAACGCACCAAACGGAATTATGGCAACGCTACGATAAAAAGTACAGTTCACAAGAATAACTGTAAAGCCCTGAATAATTTCAGGGCTTTTTTTAAATATCGCCTTATTTTTAAAATTTTAATTATTAGTATCTTTACATATTATTTAGGTAACATGCACAAACAAATAACCAGCGCACAAAATTCTTATATAAAAGAACTTGTTCAGCTTAAAGAAAAATCTCGTTTACGCAAGCAAACTCAAACATTTTTAATTGAAGGTTTGCGCGAAATTTCTTTGGCTATTGAGGGAAATTATGTGATTCAAACCATTTTGGCTGCGACGTCAATTATTGATAATGCAGCAATTGAAAAGCTGCTTAATTCTGTAAATTATCATATTGAAGTGATTGAAATTTCTAATGATGTTTACCAAAAATTGGCTTTACGAGAATCTACCGAAGGCATTTTGGCCGTAGCTAAAAGCAAAGATTTAACGCTGAGTTCAATTATATTTAAAAATAAGAATCCGTTAATTTTGGTTGCGGAAGCACCAGAAAAACCTGGAAATATTGGTGCTCTTTTGAGAACTGCCGACGCTGCAGGACTTGATGCGGTGCTTATCGCCAATCCGAAAACCGATATTTACAATCCGAATATTATTCGTTCCAGCATTGGCTGTGTTTTTACAACGCAAATAGCAACCGGGACAACTTCTGAGATTATTTCATTTTTAAAGGAACATCACATCAATCTGTATGCAGCTTCATTAACGGCATCTGTTGAATATCAAACCGTAGATTATACAAAACCCAGTGCCATTATTGTAGGAACAGAAGCAACAGGACTGACTGATGAATGGCTTCAAAACACTTCAAAAAATATCATTATTCCAATGCGCGGTGCCATAGATTCCATGAACGTTTCTGTTAGCGCAGCAATTATTTTGTTTGAAGCGGTGAGACAACGGGGAAATAATTAGTGATTAACAATTATTAATGAATGATCAATGTTTAATAATTAAACTTTAAAAATAATGCTATGAAAGAAAATTTAATTGCTGATAAAACGTATGATTTTGCTATTAAAATGGTATTCTTAAGTAAAAAATTATATGCACAAAATGAATATGTGTTATCCAGACAAATTTTAAAATCGGGCACCTCAATAGGAGCAAATGTTGAAGAAGCTATTGGAGGTATTTCTAAAAAAGATTTTAGAGCAAAAATGGCTATATCTTACAAAGAAGCTAGAGAGACTAACTATTGGTTGAGAATACTTAGAGATACAAATTATATTGAAATTGAAGAATTCAATTATTTAAATGGCGAAATTACAAGTATTTTAAAAATTTTATATAAAATAATTGAATCCTCAAAAGAATAAAAAGCCAGAAATCATTAATTACACATTGTTAATTAATCATTAATTACAAATGACTCCACAAACCCTATTCTATATACTAATCGGCATAATAATTGTTAAGTTTTTATTTGACACTTATATTGATTCCTTAAATTCAAAACATTTTAATGATCCTATTCCAGCTGAATTAGAGGGGATTTATAACGAACAGGAATATTTAAAATCTCAGGAGTATCAAAAGGCAAATTATAAATTTTCGGTAGTGACAAGTATCATTTCCATTATTACGACGCTGTTATTTTTTATTTTTGAAGGCTTTGCATTCGTTGATAATATAGCCCGAAACTTTTCGGACAATGCCATTGTTATTACTTTAATTTTCTTCGGAATTATTCTTTTTGCAAGCGATATTTTGTCACTTCCGTTTTCGTATTATGCCACGTTTGTGATTGAAGAAAAGTTTGGATTTAACAAAACTTCAAAAAAAACATTTGTATTGGACAAAATTAAAGGTTGGTTTATGATGATTTTTCTGGGCGGCGGAGTTTTGGCATTAATTACCTGGTTTTATCAGTTGACAACCAATAATTTTTGGTTATATGCCTGGATTTTGATGGGCGTTATCACCATTTTTATGAATCTATTTTATTCAAAATTGATTGTCCCTATTTTTAACAAACAAACACCTTTGGAAAACGGCGAATTAAAAAATGAAATTGAAAATTTTGCAAATAAAGTTGGATTTAAGCTCGACAATGTTTTTGTTATTGATGGTTCCAAAAGGTCTACAAAAGCAAATGCCTATTTTTCAGGATTCGGAAAACAAAAGAGAATTACACTTTACGACACCTTAATAAATGATTTAAAAACTGATGAAATTGTAGCTGTTTTGGCTCATGAAGTTGGGCATTACAAGAAAAAACACATTATTTATAACTTACTGGCTTCTATTTTATTAACGGGATTTACATTCTATATTTTATCGTTATTGGTCGGTAATTTAACCTTGTCACAAGCTTTGGGAGTTCAAAATGCCAGTTTTCATATTGGACTTATCGCTTTTGGCGTTTTATACAGTCCGATTTCTGAAATCACCAGTTTATTTATGAACGCCTTATCCAGAAAATTTGAATATGAGGCAGATGATTATGCCAAAGTAAATTTTAATGGTATTGCATTAATTTCGGCCTTAAAAAAATTGTCAAAAAATAGTTTGAGTAATTTAACGCCACATCCTTTATATGTGAAAATTCATTACTCCCATCCTACGCTATTGCAGCGTTTTCTAAACTTGAAAAAATAAATGCAAATAATTGATTAATCAATTTTAATCAGTATTTTTAAGCGATGACATACAACTTATCCATAGAAGAAGAAAATAAAGAGATTGCAAGGCGCTACAAAGATTTGTTGAAAGGCGCCTACCAATCATTTACGGATACCGATAAAAAAGAAATTAGAAAAGCTTTTGAATTGGCGTTGGAAGCACATAGTAAGCAACGCCGTTTAACTGGTGAACCTTACATATTTCATCCGATTGCCGTGGCAAAAATTGTTGCCTATGAAATTGGTCTGCATGCCACTTCAATTATTGCCGCTTTATTGCATGATGTTGTTGAAGATACTGCATATACTTTTGACGATATTGAGCACTTATTTGGCAAAACTGTCGCTAAAATTGTTTACGGTTTAACAAAAATTTCTCACTTAAAAAAAGATCAGGACGCTTCTATTCAAGCGGAGAATTTTAGAAAAATGCTCCTGACTTTAAATGATGACGTAAGGGTTATCCTAATAAAAATTGCCGACCGGTTGCACAATATGCAAACTATGGAAGCAATGCCGGTAGACAAGCAAGTAAAAATTGCTTCGGAAACCTTATATATTTATGCACCGCTTGCGCATAGGTTAGGACTTTACAATATAAAAACAGAGTTAGAAAATCTTGGTTTAAAATATACAGAACCTGAAGTTTACAATGATATCCTTGAAAGAATTACCCAAAGCAAGGAAGAACAAGACAAGTACATTGAATCATTTTCCAATATTATCAGAGAAACTTTAGATAAGGAAGGATTTGAATATATTATAAAAGGTCGCAGAAAATCAATCTATTCCATTCATAAAAAAATGCTTTCACAAGGGGTTAGTTATGATGAAATTTATGACAAATTTGCCATTAGAATTATTTATAAATCCACCCCAAAAGATGAAAAATTTGATGCCTGGAAAATATATTCAATCGTAACCGATCACTTTAGGCCCAATCCAAGCAGATTGCGGGATTGGATTAGCCAACCCAAATCTACAGGATATGAATCGCTTCATATTACGGTAATGGGTCCACAAGGAAAATGGGTTGAAGTACAAATTCGTTCAGAAAGAATGGATGAAATTGCCGAAAAAGGATATGCAGCGCATTATAAATATAAAAATGCAAATGAGCGGGAAAATGGTTTGGAAGATTGGTTGAATAAGATTAAAGAAACTTTTGAAAATTCAAATGGGAGCGCCATAGATTTTGTGGAAGATTTTAAATTAGATCTTTATGCCAAAGAGATTTTCATTTTTACGCCTAACGGTGAACTAAAAGCATTGCCCAAAAGTTCCACAGCTTTAGATTTTGCATTTGCAATTCACACACAAGTGGGAATGAATTGCAGAGGCGCAAAAGTAAATGGAAAATTAAAACCTATAAGCCACGTCTTACAAAGTGGAGATCAGGTTGAAATAATTACCTCAAAAAGTCAAAAACCAACCATTGGCTGGTTAGATTTTGTGGTGACTGCCAGAGCACGAAATCGTATTAAAAACGCATTAAAAGAAAGTCAGAAGAAAATTGCGGAAGAAGGAAAAGAAATTTTATCCCGAAAACTCAAACATTTAAAAATTGATCTCAATGAAAAAACAGTCAATGAGCTTGTAACACATTTTAAACTGAGAACAAGCCAGGATTTATTTTACCGAATGGGAATTGGTTCAATTGACAACCCCATGTTAAAAGAATTTATCAGCAAACGAAACAATGCTTTTGTAAGTTTCTTTAAAAACAGAATTAAACGCAGTGCAATTAAACAGGAACTCCTTGAAAAGGACGAAATTGTAGACAAATATGATTCTTTGGTCTTCGGAAAAGAAGAAGAACACTTAGATTATAAAATGTCACCGTGCTGCAACCCAATTCCGGGCGATAAAGTTTTCGGATTTATTACCATAAACGACGGGATTAAAATTCACAAACAAGATTGCCCAAATGCAATTAGTTTACAGGCCAATTATGCTTACAGGGTTTTAAGTGCCAAATGGATTGACTCCACAAAACAGGAATTTAAAGCCATTATTAAAATTTACGGCGTTGACCATGTAGGAATGGTGAATGAAATTACCCAAATTATTTCGAACAATATGAATGTAAATATTCATAGTTTGAATATTTCGGGCGATGACGGACTTTTTGAAGGAAATATTACCGTAAGTGTAAAAAATCGTTCCCAACTTCAAAAATTGTGTGATAACATTAAAAAAATTGAAGGTATTGACACTGTAAACAGAATTTATAAACATTAAATTTGTTCACAATGCAAAGTTAATAAATATGCTACTCACCTGCCCTTTTATTGAAAAAATAGAATTAAATTTGTTCAGTTTTAAAACTCAATTAAGATAATTATGAGTAATGAAGATCAAAAAGTTGTAAAGGCTGTTTTTGTGAATTTTCTTGAAACAAACAGCCATAGAAAAACGCCTGAGCGATTTGCTATTTTGCAAGAAATTTATAATTTAGACCATCATTTCGACATCGAGTCACTCTATATCCAGATGAAAAACAAAAATTATCGGGTGAGCAGAGCCACACTTTACAATACCATTGAATTATTATTGGAATCAGGTTTGGTAAGAAAACATCAGTTTGGACAAAATCAGGCGTTTTACGAAAAGTCTTATTTTGACAAACAGCATGACCATGTTATTTTAACTGATACCGGTGAAGTCATTGAATTTTGTGATCCTAGAGTTCAAATTATTAAAAAGACCATTGAAGAAACTTTTAATATTGACATTCAAAAACACTCGCTCTATTTCTACGGAACAAAAAAAACAAACAACAATTAATACATATAATTAAGCAAATGGCTGTAAATTTATTATTAGGACTGCAATGGGGAGATGAAGGAAAAGGCAAAATTGTAGACGTCCTCACGTCTAATTACGATATTATTGCTAGATTTCAAGGAGGTCCAAACGCAGGGCATACCTTAATTTTTGATGGGCATAAACACGTTTTACATACTATTCCTTCAGGTATTTTTCATAAAAATGCGATGAATCTTGTAGGTAACGGCGTGGTGATTGATCCCGTAATTTTCAAAAAAGAATTAGAAAACTTAGAAAAATTTAATTTAGACATAAAATCTAAATTATTAATATCAAGAAAAGCACATTTAATTTTACCAACGCATCGCCTGCTTGATGCAGCCAGTGAAACTTCAAAAGGAAAAGCCAAAATTGGCTCAACCTTAAAAGGAATTGGTCCAACTTATATGGATAAAACCGGAAGAAATGGTATGCGTGTTGGAGATTTGGAATTAGAAGACTGGAAAGAAAAATATCATGCATTGACTGAAAAACACCTTAGAATGCTTGAATTCTTTAAAGTTGAAATTGAATATGATTTACCGGAATTGGAAAAAGAATTTTTTGGCGCCATTGCCGTTTTAAAACAACTTCCTTTTATTGACAGTGAAGAGTATTTAAACAATGCCATAAAAAACAAAAAAACTATTTTGGCAGAAGGTGCACAAGGTTCTATGCTAGACATTGATTTTGGAACTTATCCTTATGTAACTTCTTCAAACACAACAGCAGCCGGTGCGTGTACTGGTTTAGGCGTAGCGCCAAATAAAATTGGCGAAGTAATTGGGATTTTTAAAGCCTATACCACTCGTGTTGGTTCGGGGCCTTTTCCTACTGAATTATTTGATGAAGACGGTGCAACAATGGGAAGGGTTGGACAAGAATTTGGCGCTACAACAGGAAGACCACGCCGTTGCGGCTGGTTGGATTTGGTAGCGTTGAAATATGCGGTGCAAATTAGCGGTGTCACCCAACTGATTATGATGAAAGGTGATGTTCTTTCAGGATTTTCTATATTGAAAGCTTGTACTTCATACAACTATCAAGGAACAGAAATTAATCATTTGCCTTATAATATTGAAGAACACAATGTAACACCGATTTATACCGATTTTAATGGTTGGAAACAAGATTTAACGGGAATGACAAGCGCAGCAACATTGCCAAAAGAATTGAACGATTATATTAAGTTTATCGAAGATTTTGTTGAAGTGCCCATTAAAATTGTTTCTGTGGGTCCCGACCGAACGCAAACAATTATAAGATAAAAAAATAAAAAAGCTTCATAATTTGAAGCTTTTTTATTTTAATTCACATTTAGAAATTACATCCTACTTTTTCATTAATTTTGTAACAAAATAAATAGGTTTGAAAAAATTACTTTTCTTCGTTATCATATTTATTAGCATTTCAGGATTTTCTCAAACAAAAAAAATAAAAATCCTAAAAGCTGATAATACTTTCACGGATCCCAGATTTCCGGATGCAACAATTTCCATTGGAAATGTTTTTATAGAACATGAAGGCGCAACCTTGCGTTGCGACAAAGCCTATATTTATCAGGATAAAAGATTGATAAAGTCAATGGGAAACGTTGTTATAAATCAGGGCGACACCATTGTGCAAACAAGCAAATACGCCGATTATGATGGAATGACAAAAATAGCGACTTCTTGGGGAAATGTGGTTTTGAAAGACGATATGATGACGCTGCAAACAGATACTTTAAAGTTTGACAGGGAAACGCAACAACTTTATTACAAAAGTGGTGGTACGATTACTGACGCGACCAATGTTTTGAAAAGCAGAATTGGCGATTATTATTTGCGCACCAAAAAATTTCAGGCATTTACCAATGTGGTCGTTACCAATAAAGAGAGCAAGGTAGTTTCAAATCATCTCGATTATTACACCGATACGGGAATCGCCGATTTATTGGGACCTTCAACCATCACAAGCAAACAAAATTCTATTTATACCGAAAAAGGGCATCACAATTCAAGAACGAATATTTCGCATTTTTTAAAAAATTCCAAAATATTCTACAACGACCGCACAATTGAAGGCGATAGCTTATATTACAATAAAAATATTGAATTTGCTTCTGCAACCGGCAATATCATTGTGGTTGATACGATAAACAAATCGATCATAAAAGGCGGTTATGCTGAATATTTTAAACTGAAAGATTCTGTTTTTATCACCAAAAAAGCGGTGGCAATTTCATTAATCGAAAAAGATTCTGTATTTATTCATGGCGATAAATTAATGGTCACAGGAAAAGTTGAAGACCGCATTGTGAAAGCTTTTAATCACGTGAAATTTTTTAAATCGGATTTACAGGGAAAATGCGATTCCTTGGTTACTTATGAAAAAACCGGATTGACCGAATTGCTTAGGAATCCGGTAATGTGGACACAGGGAAATCAAATTACTGGAGACACCATTCATTTAATCTCAAATCCAAAAACAGAGCAACTCGACTCCTTAATAATATTGAACAATGCCTTTATGGTGCAAAAAGATTCTGCCGGATACAGCCAATTGAAGGGTAAAAATATGTATGGAAGGTTTGAAAAAAATGCATTAAAAACGCTAGATGTTGTTGGAAATAGTGAAGTTATTTTCTATGTCAGAAATGACCTTCAGGAATTGATTGGAATTACCAAAATGAAGAGCAGCAAAAATATTTTTATCACTTTGGCAAATAATGAAATTGAAGCCATCTATTATATTGGAAATCCAGAAGGAAAAACCTATCCACCTTCAAAACTTCCCGAAAATGAGAAAATTTTAAAAGGATTTATTTGGAGGGAAAATGAACGTCCGCTCAACAAGGACGGAATTTTTATTTATGATGATTTAGAAGCTAAGGAACTGGAACCTAAAGAAAAAGAAATTACAAAAAGTTGAAAGAAGATTTTTTTAAATATCAGGCACAAACATCCCCGTACCCATTGGCGATAGAAATCTCCCATGCAAATGGAAGTTATATTTATGGATCAGACGGCAAAGAATATCTAGATTTTGTTGCCGGTGTTTCGGCAAATACACTGGGACACAATAATGCTAAAATTTCACAGGCGATAAAAGATCAAGTGGATAAATACACCCACGTCATGGTTTATGGCGAATTTGTGCAACAGCCTCAAGTTGATTTATGCAAATTATTGGCCGCAAATTTACCAAAGCCATTAGAAACGGTTTATCTGACAAATTCAGGTACGGAAGCGACTGAAGGCGCATTGAAACTAGCCAAACGTTATACAGGAAGAAGTGAAATTATTGCGGCAAAACATGGTTATCATGGCAATACAATGGGATCTATGAGTGTTTGCGGTGCCGAAGAACAAAATAGCGCTTTCAGACCATTGGTTCCAGGAATCAAATTTATCACCTTCAACAATTTAAGCGATATAAACAAAATAACCGCCAATACTGCAGGCGTAATTTTGGAAACCATTCAAGGTGGCGCAGGTTTTATTGAATCTCAAAATGATTATTTAAAAAAAGTTAAAGACCGTTGTGAAGAAGTTGGCGCCTTGCTGATTTTAGATGAAATTCAATCGGGAATTGGCCGTACCGGTAAACTTTTCGGATTTGAAAATTACAATGTCATTCCTGATATTATTGTCGCCGGAAAAGGTTTGGGAGGAGGAATGCCAATTGGCGCTTTTATTTCATCATTCCAAATTATGGACTGTTTAAAACAAAATCCAAAACTTGGCCACATCACTACTTTTGGCGGACATCCGGTTATTGCTGCTGCTGCGCTGGCAACTTTGGAAGAATTACTTAATTCGAACCTGATTGAGCAAACCCTTCATAAAGAAAAATTATTTAGAAAATTATTGGTTCATCCTTTAATTACCGAAATTAGAGGAAGAGGGCTCATGCTTGCTCCTATGGTTGAAAGCAGTGAAATGGCGTCCAAAATTATTTTAAAATGCTTAGATAAAGGCTTGATTATGTTCTGGTTGCTGTTTGAAGGAAAGGCTTTAAGAATAACACCCCCACTAACCATTTCAGAAGAAGAAATTTCTAAAGGCTGTAACATTATCATTGGTGTTTTAAATGAATATTTGGCTGAAAGCCAGCCATTAAATTAACTTTTTTCTCTCCTTAAATATTATCAAATAACTCAATAGTTAAAATTCTGTTAATACAGTACTATGTTATGTATAGTACTGTAACAATGTTTGTTTTTAAGCGTCTATTACTAAAATAACAACAATTAAAAACTTACTATTATGAAAACAACAGATTTAAACCAATCGGAAAAAAACAAAAAAAATATTGCTTTTGCAAGTTTTGCAACCACCAAAAGATTACAATGGGATAAATACAGAAGATACGGCGTATTTGTTTCTTAAAAACTAACAATCAAAAGTAAGATTGTCCAATTTATTTTAAATAAAAAATGCACCAAAATTCGATGCATTTTTTATTAGTATGATAAAACTTTATTGATTTCCTAAAATAATTGGCATGCCACTTTTTCCACCACCAATAACAATTACCTTGCTATTAGGCGATTCTGCTAATTTAATGGTAGCTTCAATACCTTTGTCCTGAAGAATTTGATCATTCAATGAAGCGCTCAAAATACGGTTGGCATCTGCCTTTCCTTTAGCCTCAATAATTTGTTTTTCAGCCTCTTTTGAAGCAGTTATTAATCTAAACTCATATTCTAAAGATCCTTGTTCTTGCTTTAATTTGCTTTCAATCGCAGTTTTGATTGTAGGCGGTAAAGTTACATCCCTAACCAATATTGCATTTAACTGAACATACTGAGGCTCAACAATTTTTCTGGTTTCTTCAAAAATTTCTGATTGAATGGCATCTCTTTTTGTAGAATATAATTGTTCAGGCGTATATCTGCCCACAACACTTCTTGTTGCTGATCGGACTGCAGGAATAATAACACTTGAAAGATAATCCTGACCTCTTGTTTGATGCAATAATCCTACTGTAGCAGCTGTTGGCTGGTATAAAACAGAAGCATCCAATTTAATTTCAAGACCATTGGCAGATAAAACCAACATTTCTCTTTCCAACAATTCTTGTTGTCTAACATTGTAAACAAATACCTTGTTCCAAGGTGCAACAATATGAAACCCTTCACCCAAAGGTAATCCCTCGGTAACAACTCCGCCTCCAAATGTTTTATACAACACCCCTACTTCTCCAGAATTGATTGTTGTTGTTGATTTTGATAATAAGATAACAAGTATAATTACACCTATTATTATTGGCATTAAAGTTTTTGGCAATTGTAATTGTCCGTTGCTCATTTTTTTTATTTTTAGTATTTAGTTCTTTGCTCAAATATACAAAAGAAATTAATAACGTCTAAATTTGCTTAAAAATTTAAAAAGCTATTAATCAATTGGTTATTTTAAAAAAGGTGTTCTTTTACTATTTCTTTTTGAAAAGCAATCAAATCTTGCCATAATATTTTCTGGTAAACCATTCCAAACTTAATGAAAGTATAATAAAGCCTAAAATCCATTTCCAATCAATCAATGGTGTTTTTGAAATGGTGTTTTTCTGAATGCTTTTAAAGCTTCCCTCCTTTTTTAAGTAATCTATTAAGTTTTGCTCTTCGTTGTTATAAAAAGCGAATCCATTTGTTTCGTTCGCTATTTTTTTCAATTGTTGGGCGTTGGCATTGGCAAACTGCGCTTCAATTTCAAAAGGCAAAATTTTAAAACTTCCAGAAACGCTATTATTCTGATTTTCAACTGTAACATTGTATTTATATTCCCCAAAAGGAATGGTTGGAAGTTCTGCAACAAACCGGTTATTTGATGCCGAAAAAGGAATTTTCTTAACGAATTTGGTTTCTTCATTGGTAACTGTTAACCAAAGTTTGCTCCTGTTGTCGAAGTTGAAATTTTCATCCAAATAGCTTGCCGAAATTTGAATAATTTCATTCGCATAATAAATTGGATTTATGGTCACATTCAACCTGCTTTTTGAATCTGCTGAAACTAAATAATGAATTAAACCAGCCAAAAATCCGTCAAACCGTTCAAATGTTATATTTTCGACAAAACTGTTCATTCTCCATCGCCAAGAATTTTCTCCCAATAATATGGCTGCTTTTTGATTGCTGTTTTCAAAAGTGGCCAACAGCGGTTTTTCTGTTTCTATATTTCCTATTTTTTGAAATAATAAAGAATGATAAGGAACCGAAAATGTGATATCCCCAAAACAATCTTCAATGGGCGCGAAATTTGAAAATCCGATATCGGCGCTTAAAAAGGTCGGATAATTTATATTAAAAATGGGATGGTAATTTTCCATTTCTGAACTCGCTTTCTTTGAAAAACTGGATTGTATCGAGTTTAGAAAATTCCAATCGGTGCTTCTGCCTGAAATTACAAAATAATTTAGCTTCTTTTGGTTAATTTCTGTAAAGATATTTTTGAATGGTGTTGTAGGCTGATAAAGTATGACCAATTGATAATCATTTATATTGCCTTTAAAATTAAGAATGGTTGAAATAGTGGCTGTTCGTTGTTTATTGCTTTCTATGGCCTTTTTCAGCATTCCCAAATCTGGATGAACGATGGATGTTAAAATAAGAATATTCGATTTTTCTTCAAGGACATTTATACTGAAATTTTTACTGTTGTTCTGTGTATTTTGCTCATTCTCAAGCTGATCAATAGTGGCTGTATAAAATTGTGTTCCTTTTGTGGAAGCCTTTAAAAAAAATGAAGCAGTTCTAACATTTTGGGCTTTTGAAAATTGAAATTGTTCCGAATAAACTTTTGTTCCTTTATGATAAACGTTGAGATTTTTGGTAATAGGTTTGCTCCCTGTGTAATTGATAAAAAGCTCAACCGGCAACTGATTATTAATAAAAGTAAATGGATTGATATTTAATTGACCGATATAAATATCCTCAAAAACTGTGGTGTCTCCAACTATAAACGGGAAGACAGGACTTTTATAATTTACAAATTCCACTGAGTTTCCAACGGTTTGGTTTCCGTCGGTAATTAAAATTACAGGACTTAATCCAGTTTTATATAATTTTGAAAATTCTTGAAAAGGCAGCGATAAATTGGATTGGCTTTCCTCAAAATTTAGTTCAGCCAATGGATACAATCCGCTTCCAAAACCGAAAAAACTGATGTCGTATTTGTTATTTAACCCTGAATTCTCTTTTATTTTTTCAACAAGACTTTTTACAGCTTCATTTTGTGAATTGAATTTAATGGATTTCGAATTATCTACTGCAACCAATAAATTTGGTTTAATAGTTTCTACATTGTTTTTTTTAAATGAAGGATTAATTAGCAACAACAATAGCAGAAAAATGGTTGAAAATCTAAAAAAAAAGAGCCAATACGATAATTGGCTCCGCTCTTTATTTTTATATATGTATTGAAAAAAAACTATAAATAACGCCACAAATGCCGCTAATATTATAGATAACAATTTTTCAATTTCCATTTTAATTTATAAATTGTAAATATTCTCCTACCCCAAACCCTTTATTTAGACCATTTTTTAGTCTATTTTCTCTTCTCTATTTTCTATTTTCCTTTCAACTTTTCAACTTAGGTTAACATTCCTCCATCAACACTCAACGTTTGTCCGGTAATATAAGAACTCATTTCTGAAGCTAAAAATACACAGGCATTTGCAACATCCTCAGGGGTTCCGCCTCGTTTTAACGGTATGGCATCTCGCCATTGTTTAACGGTATCTTCAGGTAAACTTGCGGTCATTTCAGTTTCAATAAAGCCAGGCGCAATCACATTACAACGAATATTTCTTGAACCCAATTCCAATGCAACCGATTTAGAAAAACCAATAATTCCAGCTTTAGAAGCCGCGTAATTTGTTTGTCCGGCATTTCCTTTTAATCCGACCACAGAACTCATATTGATTATAGAACCTGAGCGTTGCTTCATCATTGGACGTATTACCGCTTTTGTTAAATTGAAAACCGATTTTAAATTTACTTCGATTACTGTGTCAAAATCTTCTTCAGAAATACGCATTAACAAATTGTCTTTTGTAATTCCAGCATTGTTTATTAAAATATCTATCGTTCCAAATTCTTTTAAAACTTCTGCTGCCAATTCTTGTGCGGCTTCATAATTTGCGGCATTTGATTTGAATCCTTTTGCTTTTACGCCAAAATTCATTAATTCTTTTTCCAATGTTTCTGCGGCTTCAGTTGAAGAACTGTAGGTAAAAGCCACATTTGCTCCTTGTTTTGCGAAAGTTTGGGCTATTCCTTTTCCTATTCCTCTGGTTGCTCCGGTAATTAACGCGGTTTTATTTTCTAAAAGTTTCATGTTGTTTTGTTATTTTGATTTTTTAATTTTCAACAAATCAAATATACATAATTGTATAAAAATAAAGGGCTCTTGCTGCATTACAATTTTTAAATTATTTATGGATACACTAATAAATAAGGCTTTCAAATAAAACAACTAATTTTTAGCATACTTAATTGATTCAATTAATAATGCGATATTCATTACGCTTTACCTATTTAGCAACAAATGGTGCAAAATTGTTTATAAAAAGTTAATTATTTTTCATACATTGCCCATATTAATTAACAAAAACACAAAAACATGAACTCAAAAAAACGATTTATTTTAGGGATTTTCTCGCTTTTTACGGTGGCCATATTTGCGCAATCGTATCAAGTTACAGGAAAAGTAACAGACTCAGATAACCAGCCATTGCCTGGTGTTTCTGTGACAATTGAAGGAACTTCAAGAGGAACTTCAACAGATTTTAATGGTGATTATGCCATTATGGTTCAAAGCAGGGAAAATTTAATATTTTCTTATGTAGGATACAATGAAAAGAAATTAGAAATGGACGGCACAAAAATATTTAATGTTGTCATGGTTTCCGGAGTTGAATTACAGGAAGTTGTGGTTGTTGGATCGAGAAATCCAAACAGAACAGCCGTTGATACTGCAGTTCCTGTCGATATTATTGATGTAGCTGAACTACTTACGGCAGGGCCGCAAGTAAACTTAAACCAAATATTAAACTATGTGGCACCTTCGTTTACTTCCAACACGCAAACTATTGCAGATGGAACAGACCATATAGATCCTGCTTCTTTAAGAGGTTTGGGTCCTGATCAGGTTTTGGTTTTAATCAATGGAAAAAGAAGACACAATTCATCTTTGATCAATGTGAATGGAACATTTGGCCGAGGAAGTGTTGGTACCGATTTAAATACGATACCTGCTGCATCTATTGAGCGCATTGAAGTTTTAAGAGATGGCGCTGCGGCACAATATGGCTCTGATGCCATTGCTGGTGTTATTAACATTGTATTAAAAAGAAGCACGAATATCTTGAATGTTAATGTTACGACAGGCGCTAATTTTTCAGAAAATTCAAATGAACAAACTGGCGGTGTTGACGGTCAAACAACCAACGTAAGTGCAAATTATGGTTTAGAGTTAGGCGATAAAGGTGGTTTTATCAACTTTACCGGCGATTTTGACGTTAGAGAAGATTACAATAGAATGAAAGAATGGGAAGGTACCATATTTAATAAGTACAATACTGTTGAAAGGTTTGCAAATAATGCAGGTTATGATTTATCAAAATTATTGGATGATGACGTTTCTGATGTCATTCAATATGGTAATGCTGCAGGACTAAATTTAAGCCCAAGTGCCACTAAGGCAGAATTAAGGGATATTTTAAAGGTTGATAACACCGCTGCAGAATTGGCTGCACGTGGTTTGGAAAGAAGTGATTTTAATATGAGGGTTGGTCAGTCGGCATTGCGTGGTGGACGTTTCTTTGCAAACTTTTCACTTCCATTAAATGATAAAGGTACAGAGTTGTATTCATTTGCAGGTATGAGTTCCAGAACAGGAAATTCTGCCGGGTTTTATAGATTACCTAATCAAAATAGAACCTACACTCCTATTTATATTAATGGATTTTTACCGGAAATAAATTCACAAATTAATGATAAATCTTTTTCGGTAGGTATAAAAGGCAAAATTTCTGACTGGGAAGTAGATTTCAGCAATACTTGGGGTAAAAATGCATTTATGTACACCATTGGAAATACCAGCAATGCATCTATGCAAAATGCATCACCAACACTTTTTGATGCTGGCGGATTCTCATTTGCGCAAAACACAACAAATTTAGATGTAAGTCAATTTTTTGAAGATACAATGGCTGGTTTAAACATTGCTTTCGGCGCTGAATATCGTTTGGAAAACTATGAAATTATAGCTGGTGAATTGCCGTCTTATGCACAATATACTGCTGATGGACAAGTGATAACTTTGCCATCTCAATCCTCTTCAGTTGACTTCTTTGGAAGCGGAAGACCAGGTGGGGCTCAAGTATTCCCAGGATTTTCGCCATCTAACGAATTGTCCCGCGGAAGAAGCAGTGTTGCCGGTTATTTTGATTTAGAAGCTGATGTTAGCGAAAATTTATTATTGAGTGGTGCCGTACGTTATGAAGACTATTCTGATTTTGGCTCAACCTTAAATTTTAAATTGGCCACAAGAATCAAAGCCGGTGAAAATACCAATATTAGAGCCGCATTAAATACTGGCTTTAGGGCACCATCTTTACACCAGTTGAATTTTAATTCAACTTCCACAATTTTTGGAGCAAATGGAGTTCCTCAAGAAGTTGGTACTTTTTCTAATGACAGCAGGGCTGCCAAATTATTGGGAATACCGCAATTAAAGGAGGAAACTTCTCAAAGTGTGAGCGTTGGATTTACCTCTAAATTACCTGAAGCCAATTTAACTTTTACTGTTGATGGCTATTTTGTGGCAATTGATGACAGGGTTATTTATACTGGTCAATTTAAAGGACCGGGAACTGGAACAGAATTAGATAATTTATTATCACAAGCAAATGCTACGGCTGCATCATTTTTTGCGAATGCCATTGATACAGAATCAAAAGGGTTAGATATTGTAATTACTCATGATGCTATGCTAGGTAATAATGTAAAATTAAAATCTGATTTATCTGGTACTTTTTCAAAAACTGTAAAAGTTGGAGCTATTAAAGCATCACAAGTATTGGAAGATGCAGGTTTGGTTGGTACTTATTTTAACGAGCAAAGCAGAATTTATTTAGAAGAAGCTGTACCTAGAACTAAATTTAATTTATCAAATAGTTTAACCACAGATAAATTTAATATTTTCTTAAGGAATGTTTGGTTTGGATCTGTAACTGAAGCAACTTCATCAATTCCGGATCAGCAAGTTTTTAGTGCTAAATTGGTTACAGATTTATCATTTGGTTATAAAGCCTCAGAAAGCCTGACTTTAACTGTAGGAGCTAATAATTTATTGGATGTATATCCAGATAGAATGGAAACTGAAAATAACAGAAGCGGTGGTAGATTTGATTGGTCGAGAAGTACACAACAATTTGGTGTTGCTGGGCGTTTTCTTTTTGCAAGGGTGAATTTTGTACTAAAGTAAAAATTTAATTATTAAATAAAAAAGGCTTCCCAAAATTGGGAAGCCTTTTTATTTTTAATGTCATTAAACTTGTGTTCCTATTAAAAAATTGCAACTGCTCTTTACTCTAATATTATTGCTTTTCTTCCAATAATATGAAGCTCTGTAAATTCCTTTGAAATCACCAATATATTTCCCATTAAACTAGTTGTTAAATCAATTTTAACATTATCAACTTCCACTTTTTTGATTTCAAAAGGCAATCCGATTAAATTAATTTCAAAAGTTTCGTATGACGTAATAAACTTCCCTGATTTAAATTGCTGAATGGTCAAGGAATCTTCTTTGCCTAAAATATTGAAATCTCTTAAGCTAAACCTCCCTTTTTTATAATCGAATCCATCCTGTGCATCTTCATAAACCTGGGATTTTTCTTTTCCCAATTTATAAAAGACATCCAAATGAAGTTCTGTTATTTCCTTTTCTCCAACATATTGCTGAATAGGATATTTTGGAATGATGGCGCCTTCTTTCACAAATATTGGCATACTGTCCAAATCGGCATCAACCCAAACTTCATTTCCTCCTTTTACCATTGAATTGTCCCAGAAATTATACCAATTTCCTTCGGGCACGTACATTCTTCTTCCTTTGGCATTTGGTTCTGTAATTGGACAAGCCAGTATTTTTTCGCCGAAAACAAATTCGTCATTTCTGTAATGTGTTTGCACATCTGCCTGATCATATAAAACCAACGATTTCAAAATTGGAATGCCTTCCGTGGCATAACGCCAAAATGCCGTGTATAAATAAGGCAACAATTGATACCTGATTTCAATGAATTTTCTGACAATGTCAGTAATATTATCGCCAAAAGCCCAAGGTTCCTGATCGCCATGGTCACCAGATGAATGGGTTCTGCAAAATGGATGAAAAATTCCCAACTGAATCCAGCGTGCGTAAAGTTCGCCGTTGGGTTGCTCTGCAAATCCGCCAATATCTGAGCCAACAAATGAAAATCCCGACATACACATGCGTTGCGCCTGCAAATTTGCGATAGTTAAATGTTCCCATGACGCCACATTATCGCCTGTCCAAGTTGAAGTATAACGTTGGGTTCCCGAATAAGCAGCTCTGGTAATCACAAAAGGGCGTTTTGGATAAGAAAATTTCTTTAATCCTTGGTAAGTGGCTCTTGCCATTTGCATCCCATAAATGTTGTGCGCTTTTCTATGACTGCATTCATTTCCGTCGTAGTCATGCCTTACATCATCCGGAAAAGTTTTTCCCGGAACATCCATAATTGCGGGTTCATTCATATCATTCCACACGCCTTTTACCCCAATTTCTTCAATAAGTTCCTTAAACAAACCCGACCACCATTCGCGTACTTCAGGTTTGGTGAAATCGGGAAAATAGCATTCGCCCGGCCAAACTTTTCCTTTCATGTACGGACCGTCTGCACGTTTGCAAAAATAATCTTTCTCCAGGCCTTCTTTAAAAACGCTGTAATCATTGTCTATTTTGATTCCTGGATCTATAATAGCCACGGTTTTAAAACCATTATCGGCCAATTCCTTCACCATTCTTTTCGGATCAGGAAAATATTCTTTGTTCCAAGTAAAACATCTAAATCCTTCCATATAATCGATGTCTAAATAAATGGCATCACAAGGAATTTTTAAATCTCTAAATTTATTGGTGACTTCTTTTACGTTTGATTCCGGGTAATAACTCCATTTACATTGGTGGTAACCCAAAGCCCAAAGTGGCGGCAATTCGTGCGGCTTTCCAGTTAAATCGGTATAATTTGAAACTACTTCTCCCATTTCCGGACCATAAAAAAAGTAATAGTTCATTTCACCTCCCTGAGCCCAAAAACTGGTGACATTTCTTCGTTCTTGACAAAAATCAAAAAAAGATCGAAAAGTATTGTCGAAAAATATGCCGTATGCTTTCCCGTGATGAAGACCTGTATAAAATGGAATCGCTTTATAAATTGGATCGGTATCTTTATTAAATGCATAAGAATCTGTTACCCAATTTTCAAATCTTTTGCTCTTTAAATTTAAGGCAACCGGCTTATCTCCCAACCCGTAATAGCTTTCTTTCTCTTGGGAATTTTTAGACATTTTTACAATATTTCCTCCAAACTCATAACTTTCTTCCCAATGAAATCCAAGTTCATCTTCTGAAATAAGGGTATTATCAATTGCGTCAAAAATTGATTTTCTCATATCTTCTTTTGAAATATGACAAATTAATTTTGAAGTTGTAATGATATATTTACTTTCGTCTTCGGTTACTTCAAGATGATTAAAACCCCTGCTAGCATAACGCGTTATAGCATAAGAAAAATCGTTCTCAAAAATTGATGTTGTGGTATAACGAAATCGCAACACACTGTCTCTCTGGATAGTAAGTTGTAAAACCACATTATTTTCACTCGTAAAATAAAGGGTGTCAACGTCTTTTTTATAGGATATTATTTTTGAAGGAAATTGATTTCCTTTGTTTTCTAATTCGGTGTTTAAAATCATAAATTAAATTATTTGATCAAAGTGCAAACGTACTAAAATAAATAATTTAATAAATATTATTTTTATTAAAAATATTACCGCTTTATTAACATAAATGTAAAATTAATGCCATTAAGCGGTATAAAATTTAACAGAATTTTAAAATTGAGATTCCAAGTGGCGGCAAAACAAGAGTAGCCGAATATTCCTTAGAATTCTTGGATTGTTTCTTAATTGTAATTTTTTCAGCATTAACAAGGCCACTTCCTCCATATTTTTGGTGATTGCTGTTAAATACTTCCTGTAATTTTCCTTTTCTTGGAACACAAATTTTATAATTTTCCAATGTTTGCGGCGAAAAATTGCAGATCACCAACACATCATCTTTCGAGTCATTCCCTTTTCTTAAATAGGAAATCACTGAATTTTCTGAATCATCATAACTTACCCATTCAAAGCCTTCATAGCTAAAACCTTTTTCAAATAAAGCAGGCGTGGATTTATAAAATAAGTTTAAATCTTTGAAATAATTTTGCGTGTTTTTATGCGGATAAAACTCCAATAAATTCCAATCCAGGCTTTTTTGAAAATTCCATTCTTCATAATGCCCAAATTCACTTCCCATAAACAACAATTTGGTGCCAGGATGCGTAAACATATAGCCATACAACAAACGAAGATTTGCAAAACGTTGCCATTCATCGCCGGGCATACGTCCTAAAATGGTTTTTTTGCCATGCACCACTTCATCATGCGACAACGGCAACATAAAATTCTCAGTAAAAGCGTAGGTTAAACTGAACGTAATTTCATTTTGATGGTATCTTCTGTAAATAGTATCTTTAGAAAAATAGTCTAAAGTATCGTGCATCCATCCCATCATCCATTTCATTCCAAAGCCCAATCCTCCCATAAAAGTTGGTTTGGAAACCATAGGAAATGCCGTAGATTCTTCTGCGATAGTTTGCACATCGGGAAAAGATTTATAGACTTCTTCATTCAATTCTTTCAAAAATAAAACTGCATCTAAATTTTCATTTCCGCCATAAATATTTGGCTCCCATTCACCATCTTCACGCGAATAATCGAGAAATAACATAGAAGCCACAGCATCTACGCGCAATCCGTCTGCATGAAATTGTTCCAGCCAAAAAATAGCATTGCTGATTAAAAAAGAACGAACTTCATTTCTTCCGTAGTTAAAAATAAGGCTTTTCCAATCCTGGTGATAACCTTTTCGCTTATCTGGATGTTCATATAAATTTGAACCATCAAAATAACCTAAACCGTGTGCATCTTCAGGAAAATGTGATGGTACCCAATCTAATATAATCCCTATGTCGCTTTGGTGAAATTTATCGACCAAATATTTTAATTCTTCAGGATATCCAAAACGAGAAGTTGGCGCAAAATAGCCTGTAATTTGATATCCCCAAGATGGATCATACGGATATTCCATAATCGGCATAAATTCTACGTGCGTAAAATTCATCTCTTTTACATAAGTCACCAATTCATCTGCCAATTCCTCATAAGACAAAGACCTATTTTCTTGCGTATTTTTTCTCCAAGAACCCAAATGAACTTCATAAACAGAATAAGGCGCATCCAACGCATTGTTTTTTATGCGCGTATGCATCCAGCTTTTATCTTCCCATTTGTATTTGTCTTCCCAAACTACTGAGGCTGTTTTTGGAGGATGTTCGCACCTTCGGGCATAAGGATCGGCTTTTTCGGAAACGTAATTATTGATGTTTGAATATATTTTGTATTTGTACAAATTTCCTTTTCCCACTGCAGGAATAAATCCTTCCCAAATACCAGAAGAATCCCAGCGAACATTTAGTTGATGTTCCCCTTCTAACCAATAATTAAAATCACCAATTACCGAAACTTGCTTTGCGCTTGGTGCCCAAACAGCAAAATAAGTGCCTTTAACACCATTTAAAGTAACTATATGAGAACCAAATTTTTCATACAATCGATAATGTTTTCCGCTTTTAAATAAACTGATGTCAAAATCTGTAAAAAGGCTGTGAGTAATTACATTCGTCATAAATTAAATTATAAACCCGTTTGGAATTAATGCACCTTTTTTAACGACAACTATGCCATCTCGTATAACATAAGTATTTGTTTCTGTATCTTTAAGATGTTTGCCGCCATTAATTCGCACATCGTTGCCAATGCAGCAATTTTTATCTAAAATTGCATTTTTTATGAAGCAACGTTTGCCAATTCCCATAGAAACGATTTTTTCATCTACAATATGTTCAAGAGGTTGGTAATAATCAGATCCCATCATATAGGTATTGATTATTGTCGATTCTTTATCAATTCTTGAACGAACACCAATTACCGAATGTTCAATTTTTCCTGCATTTATAATGCAACCATCAGCAATAACGGTTTTATCCAAAACGGTACCTGAAATTTTTGTGGTAGGCAGCATCCTGGCATGGGTATAAATACGCTTTTTTGTGCTGTACAAATCAAACTTCGGAAAATCATCCGTCAACCCTAAATTTGCTTCAAAAAAGGAATCTATATTTCCAATATCCGTCCAGTAGCCCTCATATTGAAAACTCGCAACTTTATGTTTACCAATGGCTTGCGGAATAATTTCTTTGCCAAAATCATTGGTGTCGGGATTGCCCATCAACTCAATAAGAAGGTCTCTGTTAAAAATATAAATACCCATAGAAGCCAAATAATTACGCCCTTCTTTTTTCATTTCATCACTAACTTCTGATGTCCAATCCGGTAACAAATCAGCAGCAGGTTTTTCAATAAATGAGGTAATTTCATCATTTTCATTTGTTTTTAAAATTCCAAATGAAGTGGCATCTTTTGCATTGACAGGAATTGTTGCAATAGAAATAGCTGCATTCATTTTAACATGTTTTTCAACCATTTCCTCAAAATCCATTTGATACAATTGATCTCCTGACAATATCAAGGCATAATCAAAATCATGGTTTAAAAAATGGTGCATACTTTGCCTAACCGCATCAGCCGTACCCTGAAACCATGTGCTGTTTCCCGGAGTTTGCTCGGCTGCCAAAACATCAACAAAGGCTGAACTGAAAAAACTGAAATGATAGGTGTTTTTAATGTGCCTGTTTAATGAGGCCGAATTAAATTGGGTTAGCACAAACATACGCTTGATGTCTGAATTAATACAATTCGAGATTGGGATATCCACCAACCTATATTTACCGGCAATTGGCACGGCAGGTTTAGACCGCGTCTCTGTTAATGGGTGTAATCTTGATCCCTGACCGCCACCTAAAATAATTCCTAAAACTTTTTTCCCTACCATAACTTACTGATTTAATGATTTATATAAATTGATATATGCCAATGCCGATGCATCCCAAGAATGGTCGATACCCATTATTTTTTTTCTTATTTTCTTGTATTTTTCTTGATTTTCAAACAACTTCGCCCCTCTTTCAATCGCTTCTGTGATTTCTGAAACTGTAACTTCTTTATGGCAAATTCCAAATCCTCCCTTTTCTGAAATATCAACAACAGTGTCTTTTAAACCTCCAATACTTCTCACAATTGGAATTGAACCATATCGCAAAGCGTACATTTGGTTCAATCCGCAAGGTTCTACCCTTGAAGGCATCAATATAAAATCGGCTCCCGCATATACAATATGCGCCAACTTTTCATTATATCCAACAAAAGCGTTGTAAGAACCCACATAATCCTTTTTTAGTTCAATCAAATCTGCTTCAACAGCATCATTTCCCGAACCCAGTAAAAATATGGAAATATTGCCTTTTTGAAGGGCTTTTTTGAAAGTTTCTGGAAATAAATCGGCGCCTTTTTCGCCTACCAATCGCCCAATAAATGCAAAAAGCGGTTTCTCAAAATCCAAATTATAATGACTGCAAAGCCATTTTTTATTGACTTCTCTTCCTGATTCTACATTATTTATATTGTAATTTTCCACCAAATAGGCATCCGTTTCGGGATTCCACACTTCCCAATCTATTCCGTTTAAAATTCCCGTGCATTTTGCACTTTCATGACTTAATAAGGTTTCCAGTCCATTGGCAGCTTTCTTCAATTCTTCCATATAACTAGGGGAAACTGTGGTCACTTTCCAAGCGCATTTTATGGCAGATGCAAGCGGATTGATACTTCCGTCCCAATCTAACAAGCCAACATTGCTAAAATTAAATTCAGGAATTAAACCTACTTTATCATGGGAAAACCAACCCTGATATTGCGCATTGTGAATGGTAAGTACCGTCGGAATATTTTTTAACGCCTCATAATCGATGCTTCGCGTCATCATAAAAGGAATCAGTCCGGTATGATGGTCGTGACAATGCACCGTTGTTGGTTTTTCATCCCAAGTAAGCATCCAATTTAAAGCAGCAATCTGAAATGCCAAAAACCTTTCGGTATCATCAAAAGAATACACAAAATCCGTGAACAACAATTCAGGAACATCCACCAAATAAAGGTTAAAACCTAGATTATTATTGTTCAAAGTTTTAATTTGATAGGAATATTCTTGTTTTCCCAAATTTAATTTTGAAGTAAATATTACAGTAAACTCCTCATTTTTAGTGAATTTATTGTCATAAAAAGGCATAATTACTTCCGCAGTGAAACCCGCGTCATTTTGGTATTTTGGAAGCGCTCCCACCACGTCGGCCAAACCGCCAACTTTTGCAACGGGATAACATTCTGCACTTACATGTGTAATTTTCATATTTGGTAATTTATTTTACTGCTTAATTGTTCAATTAATTTAAAAAACGCCTTAATAAATTGGGCGTTCCCGCTAAAAAGCGGTCGGGCTTTTCATTACAATCCGTCATTGCAAGCAGAGCGTGGCAATCTGCTGATCATATTGTTGAACCAACTCGCAATGCCGGGATTTTCATTTTAATCCCTAACGCACATAAAAACTAAACCACAAAAGATTGCCCTATTCAACTAAAAAAACGCTCTCAATAGCTGGATTTATTCATAAATATGAAAAATGAAATTACAAAAAAATCTTTAATAAGTAAAGTTTTTAAAATATATATTTTTTAAAAACAGGCAGAAACAAAAAAGAGGGAAATTTTTCAATTTCCCTCTTTTTTGTTTAATGTTTCAAGTAAATTATTAAAGCTATTTTGCCCGAGCTGCTTGTTCCTTTTTTATCAAATTAAGCGCCGATCCTTCTTTAAACCATTCAATCTGGCTTTGGTTGTAAGTATGGTTTAATTGAATAACATCTTTACTTCCATCAGCATGAACCAACTCCAAAGCCAATGTTTTTCCTGGCGCAAATTTATCTAAATCCAAAAAGTTTAAAGTATCATCTTCCTGAATCAAATCATAATCCGCTTCATTTGCGAAAGTCAATCCTAACATTCCTTGTTTTTTAAGGTTTGTTTCGTGGATACGCGCAAAAGATTTCACGATAACTGCTGCAACGCCCAAATGACGCGGTTCCATTGCCGCGTGTTCTCTTGATGAACCTTCACCGTAGTTATGGTCACCAACAACAATCGAATAAACGCCTGCAGCTTTGTAAGCCCTTCCTGTATCTGGCACAGTGCCATATTCTCCTGTCAATTGATTTTTAACTTTGTTGGTTTCTTTGCCAAAGGCATTCACCGCTCCAATTAAACAGTTGTTAGAAATATTGTCTAAATGTCCGCGAAAACGCAACCAAGGACCCGCCATAGAAATATGGTCGGTGGTACATTTTCCAAAGGCTTTTATCAATAATTTAGCGCCTTTTACATTCGTTCCAATCGGTTGAAAAGGTTCCAATAATTGCAATCTTTCTGAAGTTGGACTTACCAAAACTTCTATTTTGCTTCCGTCTTCAAATGGCGCAACAAATCCTGCATCTTTAACGTCGAAACCATTTGGCGGCAATTCAAAACCGGTTGGTTCCGTAAATTTCACTTCAACACCGTCTTGGTTAATCAACGAATCTGTCATCGGATTGAAATCTAACCTTCCTGAAATTGCAATGGCAGCGACCATTTCTGGTGAAGCCACAAAAGCGTGGGTATTTGGATTTCCGTCTGCACGTTTTGAAAAGTTTCTGTTGAAAGAGTGAATAATGGTATTTTTTTCTTGTTTTTCAGCACCTTCCCTAGCCCACTGGCCAATACAAGGTCCGCAGGCATTGGTGAATATCTTGGCGTTTAAATCTTCAAAAATGGTCAATAAACCGTCTCTTTCAGCCGTAAAACGCACTTGTTCTGAACCTGGATTGATCCCAAATTCCGCTTTTGCAACTATTTTGTTGTCAACAGCCTGTTTTGCTACTGATGCCGCTCTCGACAAATCTTCATAAGATGAATTTGTGCAAGAACCAATTAATCCCCACTCCACTTTTAAAGGCCAATCATTTTTCATGGCTTTTTCAGTCATTTCACCAACTGGCGTAGCTAAATCTGGCGTAAACGGACCGTTTAAATGAGGTTTTAAATCTGATAAATTAATTTCAATAACTTGGTCGAAATAAAGTTCAGGATTTGCATATACTTCATCATCGCCTGTTAAATAAGAAGCAATTTTATTGGCTTCATCCGCCACTTCATTACGGTCGGTGGCACGCAAATAACGTTCAATTGATTCATCATAACCAAAAGTTGAAGTTGTGGCGCCTATTTCTGCACCCATATTGCAAATGGTGCCTTTTCCTGTTGCCGACATTGATTTAGCGCCTTCACCAAAATATTCTACAATGGCTCCAGTCCCTCCTTTTACGGTCAAAATACCTGCAACTTTTAAAATCACATCTTTTGGTGCAGTCCAACCAGACAATTTTCCGGTTAATTTAACACCAATCAATTTTGGAAATTTTAATTCCCAAGCCATTCCGGCCATAACATCAACTGCATCAGCGCCTCCTACTCCAATCGCAATCATTCCCAATCCTCCTGCGTTTACGGTATGTGAATCTGTTCCAATCATCATTCCTCCCGGAAATGCATAATTTTCAAGTACCACTTGATGGATAATTCCTGCTCCCGGTTTCCAAAAACCAATTCCATATTTGTTAGACACCGAAGCTAAAAAGTTAAATACTTCACTGCTGCTGTTTAAGGCAGTCTGTAAATCTTTATCAGCGCCAATTTTAGCTTGAATTAAGTGATCACAGTGCACCGTTGTTGGCACAGCCACTTTACTTTTTCCTGCTTGCATAAATTGAAGCAAGGCCATTTGTGCAGTTGCATCCTGACAAGCAATTCTGTCTGGCGCAAAATCCACATAATCTTTTCCTCGAACAAAAGCTATTTTCGCTTTGCCGTCCCAAAGGTGGTTGTATAATATTTTTTCAGCCAAAGTTAAAGGTTTTCCAACTACAGTTTTAGCGGCGTCAACACGTTCTGCCATTCTGCTGTAAACACCTTTAATCATTTCAATATCAAAAGCCATATCTATAATTTTAATTAAGTTATTTTAATTTAGCGAAGGTACGAAAAATGATTCCTTTAATTAACAAAATAGCGGTAACAAGCGCATTTTTGTAGATATAAATATTAACAAACCCTATTTTTTTTAAAACGGTAAAAAAGGATCACGAAAACGATGTAGAAATTAAGAATATGGTAAAAAAAATGAATGGTACAATATATAGATTAGCGTCGCAAATACTAACTTTCTTCCAATTAGAAAATAATTTTTAAACTCATTTATACTTTCTGTCTCTGTACTTTAAAATTGGCAATTCAAAATAGCGATAAATAATGTTTGAAAAAATAACGGTAACGCTTAAAAATAATAATATTAAACCTGTCTTTTGAAAAATAGATGCAGTGGAAACATCAAATATTTCCTGCATTCCAAGTAAAACTATTGAATAATTAACCAAATAAATGGAATATGAATTTACGCTTATGAATTTAATGAAATTTGAAAATAATCCTGAGTAATTAAGTTGAGAAAAATAAGGAAATAATAATGCCAAGTTTAAAATTACTGTTTGCAGATAAACAAAAACATAAAAACCCAAATTAGTTTCTGGCATTATATTAAAAAAATAGATGATTAAATGAATTAAAATAAAAATCGATATCCCTAAAATTAATAAATGCCATTTAAATTTTTCCGTAATTTCAGCGTACTTTCTAACTAAATAAACCACCAAAAAACCAATATAAATAGAATCTACCCTATAAATTACCACCTTTCTAAATGAAGAGCTCCAATCGTGTAAAAAATTTATTTCAGCAGTGAAATAATATAAAATTTTCAAGAATGTCAATCCGAAAACACAAAGCAGCGTAACCCAAAGAAATAGTTTTTCCTTATTGCTGTTTTTCAACAATTTAAAACTCAAAAAAAGCAAGAAAGGCAATATCAAGTAGGCATATTCTTCGATTGACAAGCTCCAAGCTTCCGTAAAAAAATCGGGATGCGATGTCGAAAAATTTTGCAAAAAAAGAATATATAAACCAATAGTTTTTGGTAAATCTTTTCCTAAAAACAAAAAAATCAAAACATTTAAAAAGAGTATTAAGAAGTAATTAGGAAGCGTTCTAAACCACCTGCGTTTCCAAAAACGAAATAAATCATTTGTATTTGTTTTATTAAGTGCTATATGTCTTAAAAGAATTCCTCCTATCAAGAAACCGCTTAAAACAAAAAACAAATCAACTCCTATTGCGCCTAAAATTTTTATTGCGGTAAAAAATGGACTTATTGAATTTGGAAATGCCAATAACGTCGCATGTGACATTACAACTAAACCTATTGCAATGGACCTAAGAAAATCCAATCCAAAAACTCTATTGGCTTGCGCAGAATTCATCTCTTAAAATTTGAATAAAAGTAACCTTTTTATTCAGATTATTGAGATTCCAAACATTTCAAAAAAAGAAAAAAATAAGTAGGTCTGTAAGCCGGATTTTGTACTTCGAAAAGTTCTTATCATTTATCTAGACTATAAATTGCTCTATAGTTCGAGCTGCCTACCCCTTGAAATAATGCGAGTCACACTAAAATTTCAATATACATGGCATTTCACCGCATAGAGTTTACCTGGTTTCACTACAGCCGAACTGTACTTGCTTTCTGTTGCACTTGTCCTCAGCTTTCGCTGGATGGATGTTATCCACTATGCTACTCTTTGGTGTCCGGACTTTCCTCTCCAATAAATTGAAGCGATAAGACGACCTACTAATTTTTTGCAAATTTACGCTAATTTTTCAGAAAAAAAAACCCACTCATGACTGAGTGGGAAAATTGCTATGAAAAAGAAAAAGTGTTATTAGATATTTCACTAACAACTTTTCAAATATAAATAATTTTAAAATAAAATAAAAATAAATTTCTACTTTTTTTCTACGAAAACATATCTTTTACTTTTTCAAAAAATGATTTATCTAGTTTTGAAGGGTTTGGTTTGAAATTTTCATCCTTTTTATTGGTTTCAAAAAATGCTTCTTGTTCCGCTGAAAGCGCTTGTGGAGTCCATACATTTATATGAACCAACAGATCGCCATTCCCATAATTGTCTATACTTGGCAAGCCTTTTCCTCGTAAACGTAAAATTTTTCCTGATTGCGTTCCCGGCTCAATTTTAATTTTTACTTTACCCGATACTGTATCAATATTCTTTGAAATTCCAAGTACCGCTTCGGAAAAATTAATATATAAATCGAAGTGTAAATTTGTTCCTTCCCGTTTTAAAGTTTCGTGGGCAATTTCTTCAATTACCACAATTAAATCTCCATCTATTGCATTGTTTCCCGGAGCTGCATTTCCTTTTCCATTTACTTTTAACTGAACTCCTTCCGTTACTCCGGCCGGAATTTTTATAGAAACAGTTTCTTCTTTAAGTTCTAAACCGTCACTGTCGGCATTTTTTGGCCTTTTATCTAAAACCTCACCTGCTCCATGGCAAGTTGGACAAGTTGAGGCGGATTGCATTCGTCCTAAAATGGTATTTGTAACGCGCATAACCTGACCGGCACCATTACACGTGGTACAAGTTTTATAGGTTGCTCCTTCAGCCATCACTTTTCTGCGAACTTTTACTTTTTTTTCTACGCCATTAGCGATTTCCTCTAAATTTAATTTTACCCTTATTCGCAAGTTACTTCCTTTAACACGAGCTCTTCCTCGACTTCCGCCTCCAAAACCGCCAAAACTTCCGCCTCCAAAACCGCCTCCAAAAATATCTCCAAACTGGCTAAAAATATCTTCCATGTTCATTCCGCCACCGCTGTAACCGCCACCGCCGCCATTTTCAAATGCGGCATGGCCATATTGGTCGTAACGTGCTTTTTTGTTTTCGTTGCTTAATATTTCATAAGCTTCCGCAGCTTTTTTAAATTTTTCTTCTGCTGCTTTATTTCCCGGATTTTTATCAGGATGAAATTCTATGGCTTTTTGGCGATATGCCTTTTTGATTTCTGCAGGAGTGGCATTTTTGGAAATGCCCAATATTTCGTAATAATCTTGCTTCATTTTTTTTGATTTATTGTCCTATTACAACTTTTGGATATCTGATAACTTTTTCGCCTAACTTATATCCTTGTTCAAGAATATCAATAATTTTACCTTTTAAGTCATCAGTTGGCGCAGGAATTTGTGTAATAGCTTCATGCAATTCAACATCGAAAACATCTCCTCCTTTTGCACTAATAACAGTTAAGCCTTTTTGGGCTAAAGAATTGCGCAATTTATTATTTATCAGTTCAATGCCCTTAAAAAGCTCTTTATCTTCCTCTTTCGCTTTTTTAATTTCATTTAAGGCCCGATCAAAATCATCCAAAATTGGCAATAAAACTGTCATTAAATCTTCATTGGCAGTTTTAAATAACTCAATTCGTTCTTTCGAAGTTCGCTTTTTATAATTTTCAAACTCCGCAAATAAGCGTAAAAATTTGTCTTTTTCTTGAACAAGTTCTAGCTTAAGTTGCTCTTCAACACTAACTTCCTGAGTTTCTTGCTGATCTGTTTCCTTATCTTTTATTTCTTCAGCTTCCTTGCTTTCTTTCTTTTTACTCATAATTTTCACATAAAATAGTTATCCTATTATCGCTTGCAAAAGTATTGCCATTTTTTGATATATGCCAATATGACACCTGATAATTAAAAAATTTAAAGAAAAAACAATAACCACACTAAGAATCGGTTTTATATTGTATTTTGAAGCCAAACGCACAAAATCCAAGTCGGCAGAAGTGCTGTTAATATCCGTCAGTGCCATCGCTGAATATTGTGCTGAAACGCTAGCTGCAACAGGGCTTCAGGCTCTATTGTGCCATATTTTAAACTATAATATGAATGGGTATTTAAATACATTTTTTTGAAAAAAATTAGGTAGCTTACTTTTTTTTGCTAAATTAGCTCAAAATATTAGCAATTGTTGCTCATAAATTTAGCATTATGAATTATTTGTCACAAAATATCAAACACATGAGAACCTTAAAAGGTTTGACGCAGGAACAATTTGCGGAGGATTTAAAAGTTTCCCGCTCAAGAATAAGTTCTTATGAAGAAAACAGGGCCCTTCCTCCTGTTGAATTTTTAATCGACTTGTCCGATTATTTTAAAATTCCCATCGATATTTTAATCAAAAATGATTTGTCGGGCGCAAAAGATGTTTCGTTTATTGAAATTGGAAACAGAAGGGTTTTATTTCCCATTACGGTAGACGGCACCAACGAAGATTTGATAGAAATTATTCCTATAGAAGCTTCCGCAGGTTATTTAAGAGGCTACGCCGACCCGGAATATATTGAGCATTTAGAGAAAATAAAACTGCCGTTTTTGCCTACAGGAACACATCGGGCCTTTCCCATAAAAGGAGATTCTATGCTGCCGGTGAAAAGCGGTTCTTATATTGTGGCGCGCTTCGTTGAAGAAATTGGCGATCTAAAAAACGGCAAAACATATATTGTGCTCACGTTAAACGACGGCATTGTTTACAAGCGGGTTTTTAATAAAATAGCAGAAAACAATATGCTGTTGCTGGTTTCCGACAACAAAAAATATGATCCTTATTATGTGCCTGTTGATGAAATATTGGAATTATGGGAATTTACCTGCAGCATCAATACGCAGGAATACGAGGAACACGAATTAAAAATAAGCAGCATTGCCGTTATGCTAAATCAGTTGGGAATTGAGTTAAAGGCACTGGAAAAATCGATCAAATAAATGTATACAATCATTGATATAGAAACCACCGGACACAGTTCCAAAATAACAGAAATTTCCATTTTTGTGTATGATGGTGAAAAAGTAATTGACGAGTTTACGACACTTGTGAATCCGGAATGCAGCATCCCTCCTTTTATCACCAATTTAACGGGAATTACCAATGCGATGGTGAGCAATGCTCCTAAATTTTATGAAATTGCCAAAAAAGTGGCCGAAATCACCAAAGACACCATCTTTGTGGCGCACAACGTAAATTTCGATTACAACATCATACAAAAGGAATTTAAGGATTTGGGATTTGAATTTAAACGGAAAAAACTGTGCACTGTTCGGTTATCACGAAAATTAATTCCCAATTTAAGGTCGTACAGTTTGGGTGCGCTTTGCGTTACGCAAAATATTGTGATTAAAGACAGACACCGCGCAAAAGGAGATGCGGAAGCCACGGTGATTTTATTCGAAAAATTGTTGCGGCTGGATACAGAAAATGTGTTCAATTCCTTTTTAAATCCGCGTTCAAAACAATCGACCTTGCCGCCTTTATTGCCGAAAAAAACGGTTGATGAACTTTCGGAAAATTCGGGTGTTTATTATTTCAAAAATGAGAAAAATGAAATCATTTATGTTGGAAAAGCTAAAAACATAAAACAACGAGTGCTGAGTCATTTTTACGATAAATCAAAAAAAGAAATTACCATGTGCCTGGAAACCAGTAATGTTTCCTGTGTTGAAACCGGCAGCGAATTGCTGGCCTTGTTGTTGGAATCTTCGGAAATAAAAAATATATATCCCAAATACAATCGGGCACAAAGAAGGGCCCTGGAAAGTGTCGGATTGTTTGCTTATGAAGACAGGGATGGCATTATTCATTTGGCTTATAACCGATTGAAATTGGTTACATCTCCTTTAATGAAGTTTTACAATATTACAGAATGCCGGATTTTTCTGGAAAAATTATGTGAAGATTTTGAACTGTGTCCAAAATATTGCCATCTGCAAACCAATGTTTCCACTTGTTTTCATTACCAGATAAAAAAATGCAAAGGTGTTTGTAAAGAAAAAGAATCTGTTGAATTGTATAATTTAAGAGTGCAAGAATCCATTGATTCCTTAAAATTTAAAGCTGAAAACTTTATCATTAAAGAAACCGGCAGAACCAGCAGTGAATATGCCTATGTTTTGGTTCTCAATGGGATTTACAAAGGATTTGGGTACGCAAGCAAGAAACAAAAAATCACTTCCGCTGAAGATTATTTTGGAATGCTAAGCGCACAAAAAGAGAATAATGATGTTAGGCGAATTTTAAATTCTTATGTGAACAGAAATAGCGCAAGCATTGTTGCGTTAGATTACGTCAGCACGCCTTTCGAACTTAACTTTTCCTAATTTAATTTGATATTTTCTGCTTAAAAAGAAAATTTTTGCGGCAGTTAAAAGCTTTATTCAGCCATTAATTACCGCAAAAAATTTGCTTTATTTTATGTCCCTAAAAATTATCTCGAGTAATTTGGCGATTCTTTTGTGATGGTTACGTTGTGCGGATGGCTTTCACGCATTCCGGCAGCGGTAATTTTAACAAACTTTGCCCCTTTTTGGGCTTCAATATTTTTTGCGCCACAATAACCCATTCCGGCACGCAAGCCGCCAATAAACTGGATCATTGTTTCATTTAATTCCCCTTTGTAAGGCACTCTTCCCACAATTCCTTCAGGGACTAATTTTTTAATATCATCTTCAACATCCTGAAAATATCGGTCTTTTGACCCATGTTCCATTGCTTCAATGGAACCCATTCCGCGATACGATTTAAATTTTCGTCCTTCATAAATAATGGTTTCGCCCGGAGATTCTTTTGTGCCTGCCAATAAGGAACCCAACATCACACAATCAGCTCCTGCAGCAATGGCTTTAGGAATATCTCCCGTATAACGAATGCCGCCATCGGCAATTACGGGAACTCCTGAGCCTTTAATAGCATTCGCCACCTCAATAATGGCCGAAAGTTGTGGAAAACCAACACCTGCAATGATACGGGTTGTGCAAATTGAACCCGGTCCAATACCTACTTTCACCGCATCGGCACCAGCCTCAACCAAATATTTTGCGGCTTCGCCTGTTGCAATATTGCCCACTACAACATCAATAGTGGGAAAAGCCCCCTTAATTTGTTTCAAAACATTCACCACGCCCTTCGTGTGTCCGTGCGCCGTATCAATAATTAGCGCATCAACGCCTGCTGTTATTAAAGCCGAAGCCCTTTCAAGCGCATCGGCTGTAACGCCTATTGCCGCCGCAACGCGCAAACGGCCATATTGGTCTTTATTGGCATGCGGATTTTCCAGTACTTTAATAATATCTCTATACGTAATCAATCCGACCAATTTATAATCGGCATCAACAACCGGCAATTTTTCAATTTTATTTTCCTGAAGAATCAATTCTGCCTGTTTTAATGAAGTGCCGGCTGCTACGGTAATCAAGTTTTTAGTGGTCATTACTTCAGAAATTTTACGCTTGTTGTCTCCTTCAAAACGCAAATCCCTATTGGTAATAATGCCTATTAATTTTCCATCTTGATCAATAACAGGAATTCCTCCAATGCCATATTCTTTCATTAAACTTTTAGCTACAAAAACAGATTCATCTTTGGTGATGGTAATTGGTTGTAAAATCATACCTGATTCCGATCTTTTCACTTTTTTTACTTCTGCAGCCTGTTTTTCAATGGACATATTTTTATGCAACACGCCAATTCCGCCTTCACGAGCCATGGCAATTGCCATATTCGATTCAGTAACGGTATCCATCGCTGCGGAAACGATTGGAACATTTAATGTGATGTTTTTTGTGAATTTTGTCTGTGTACTTACTTCGCGTGGCAAAACTTCTGAAAATGCCGGAACCAATAGTACGTCATCGTAGGTTAAACCTTCACCTACAAATTTTGAAGAATCTGAAATCATAGTGCAATCAACTTATAAATTAATTGCGTGCAAATTTAGACTATTTAATTTAAATAGCGCTATTTACGGCTTTTTTGAAAAATAAAATTTGATAGCCTATTGCAATTGTGGCCGATACAAAACTAAAAGTCATTAATATTCCTGAAA
>Ga0156193_102_pt1 | contig 35000 bp, 24 predicted proteins | sample RifCSPlowO2_12_FD_107846 | JGI IMG/M metagenome (GOLD analysis project Ga0156193, IMG submission 107846) | Flavobacteria bacterium RIFCSPLOWO2_12_FULL_35_11
ATACTTGTCTTCTCGCTTTCCCCTTCCTTCAATTTTTCTAATGGAGCCGCTTCCACGTGAGGCAGTGGTGCTTTTCTAATTAGTATTCCAAGTACAAATAAAACTATGGCCATAATTAAATATGGCGTAAAAACACTATCCGCCATAGTATCCAGCAATTGAGATTTCTCCTCAACAGAAACAGTCCCTAATTTCTCTTTTACTTCATCAATACCGGATAATAAGAGTGCCCCAAAAATTAAAGATCCTAATGCGCCAGCTGTTTTATTGGCGATTCCCATAATTGCAATGCGCTTTGCTCCGCTTTCAATGGGACCTAAAATTGTGATGTATGGATTGGCAGCTGTTTGCAATAAGGTCATCCCTATGCCTTGAATAAATATTCCTGTTAAAAATACCCAGTATGTTCTGGCTTCTGCTGCCGGTATAAAAACCAACGCACCAATAGCCATAACAAATAAGCCTAAAGACATCCCTTTTCGATAGCCTATTTTATTTAAGATATAAGACGCAGGCAAGGCCATGACCACAAACGATATATAGGATGCTGAGGCAACAAAATAAGATTGGGTATCTGTCAATTCATTGATGGTTTTCATAAAGGGAATTAAAGCGCCGTTTATCCAGGTTACAAATCCGAAAATGAAAAATAATCCTGCGATTATAATTATTGGAATTACTGTGTTGCTTTGATTTTTCACCAGTGTAGATTTATTCATTTTTGAATGTTATATTATAATTGATAAATTGTCTTATATTTTTTTTACCGTTCAATAATTTCTTTTACCAAATTGGCTTGTCCTTTTCTTTTATTAAGATCTTTTTCACTTAAGTTTGATACGGCCATCTGCTTTAATAATTTGTTCTCAAGATTAAAATTTTCAATTTGATCTTCTGAATAAAATTTATCTTCCTCAGTTAAATATCTCTTGTAATTCAATTTTAAAAGTGTTGACCCGGCCACATGCTCAAATATTTTAATTTGGTCATCGCTCAATTCCTTAAAAAACTTGTTAAAATTATTTTTAATAAGTGGCTGTGAAATATTTTCCCACATTTTTCCGGAATCCGCTGTTATATTAGATTCATTTGAATTGTAATAAGACAACATGGAATTATTATAAGGCACTTTTAAAAAGTTACAAAGCCGCATTAAAACACCCTCAGAATCATCCAAAAGTTCTTCATAACTAATTAAAAAAACACGATCATTTCCTAATTTTTCTTTCAATTGAACACATAGATCTTGTTCCTCTTTCCATTGTTTGGCTAAATGATACATGTGTTTTTCGCCTACAATTGCCTTCCTAAAAGAAAGTGCAACATCTCTTCCGTCGCGATATAAATGAATGTACAGGGGTTTTATTCCAGACGCTTCTAATTTGTCAGCATAATGAATGTTTGACATACTTTTACAGCACCAAAAAGAGGCTCCGGAAAATTGTGCTTTCAACTCATATATCACTTTAAAAATCTCAATTAATGAGTTTGATTTGCAATATGATTTTATTTGGAACCTGTTTGGTTTGAATCCTTCCCAAGGAACCGGATTTAATTCAACCAATTTGCAAACATCCTCAATTAAATTTTCAAAATTTGCCTCTATATTTAAGTCACCATACTTTGGCAACAATGGAAAGAATCTTTCTAATATGTGCGGTGAATGAGGTGCATCAACTTCACTAAGTTGATTCAGAATTACTCGTAATAAGTTTGATCCAGACCTTTGTGTGCCAATAATTTGTATTGATTTTATCGTTTTCATATAAAAAAATTATAATATAATAATCCTGCTAATCCGGAAAATGGAATTAAGTAAGCCACATTTACATTGTACTTTAGGGAAGCAACTAACACCACACTAAACACTCCTAAAGGAAAACCGGAAAACGGGATTCCTTTTCCTATAGTGAACCCAGCAGCCAATATCATCCCAATAATTGCGGGTCTTAATCCTTTAAAAGCTGCTGTAATAAATTTTGAGTTTCTAATTTGACCAAAAAATTCTGATATGACAATCATTAATAAACCAGGTGGAATAAAAATAGCCAACGTGGCTGTTATCGCTCCGATAATACCACCAACTTTTAATCCTACGAAAGTGGCGCTGATAAAAATTGGGCCGGGTGTTAATTGTCCCATGGCAATCGCATCAACAAATTCCTTTTCGCTTAACCATTGAAGCCCTGAAACAATAATCTCTTGCATGATAGGTATAATAATATATCCTCCTCCAAAAAGAGTTAGGCTAATTGTAGATAACGTGAATATTAGTTCTTTTTGAACATTGACTATTCCTGCAGTTTTACTCGGTAAAAAATAGGGTGAAAACCAAATTAAAGCAACAAAAACAACAACACCAATTATGGAATAAATTAAAGGTTTAATATTTTTTGAATTGTTGGATGTCGTATTAACTTCTTCAATTTTAACGGTAGTGTTGTGGTAAATAATATATCCCAACAAACCGCTTCCAACAATAATTATAAAAGTGACAAAGACAGATTTGATAAACAGTAAAGCACTAATGGCCAAAATGCAAATAATAACCTGTTTATAATCATTGATATTTTTTCTGGCCATTGTAATTCCTACTGCAATAATTATCGCAACAATTGCCGGCAACACGCCTTTGAAAAAATTTTCCAATGCAGGCAATTCTCCATACCCTATGTATATATAAGAAAGGATAAGCATAAAAATAAATGAAGGCAATAATATGCCAAGCATACTTACTATGGCTCCTTTAATCCCTCTTAGGTAATAGCCAATATATACAACAACATTAAATGCCATTGGGCCAGGTAATACCGATGCTATTGAAATACCGTCAAAAATTACCTTCTCCGCTATTACTTTTTTATTTTCAATAAGCTCTTTTTGAACAACAGAAATTAATGCCATAAATCCACCCCAAGAAGTTGCTCCAATTTTTAAGAATGATAAAAAAAGGAATAACAAGGTTATATCATCAGGATATTTACTATTTTCTGTTTTTGGATTCATTTAATTGTATTGTGTTGTTTGAAATATTTTTTAATACATATTAATTACTTAGCAGTTCTTTTGCATAACTGGTGTCATATAATGTTTTAATATATTGGGCTCTATACGTTGAATATTCCAAGGGAATAATTCCCAATAAATCACCTTTGTTATTTGTAAATACCAATCTATTGGTGTTTGTGCTGCAAAAAACCACCAAATTATCGTTGATATATTCTGCGCTTCCTTGCGAGTGCGTAAAATATTTTTTCGGAAAATTGACAATTTTTAAAGGAATAACTTTCATATTAATGGTGTCAATGGAAAGTGTTAACAATCTGGAAATAGCTTTTCTGTTAACATCCAAAATTTTTGATTTTCCTGAGTTTTGTTTATGTCCCGGTTTAAACCTCAAATTTCCGTTATCCAACAAAACCAATTCATTATTTTCATTGAGCCTGACATTATGTTGGCCGGAAAAAACTGCCTCATCAGGCATTTCAAAATCACTGTCCAACCCACCTAACTTCCATATCAGTTTTCCTGTTTGTCCATTAATTTTCCATAATTGGCCAGTGTTTCTAAAAGAGATAATATAGTTTCCTCGATTGTCTTGAAACAACGAGTTGGCATGCAGCCAATCTTTTTTGGTCTTTAATATTTTTTTGTCTTCTAAAGGATTCATCACGTCAAAAACTGACCATTCCCAAACTTTTTCTCCTTTATGATTTAGAACCAGAATTCCGTCTCCTTTTACAGTGTCTTTTTTAATGCCGCCCGCAGATGATAAATCCATTATTCTTTCATCATAAACCAATGTGAATATATTTCCATTCTTATCTAAATCAACTTCATGATGAAATATCTTGTCAATACCATTTTTCCCACTTTCAACTTCGAATAGGACATTTCCAAATTTATCATATTCAATTATTTTATTTCCACTGGTAAATTGTAGTGTGTCATTGCTAAGAATACCCAACATCGTTTCATTTTTGGTCCATTTAGAAACCTTAAAATTTTGATCATTTTTTTGATAAGACACTAATTCACCCGTGCCATTAATCATAAAAAGATAGCCTGGCACTTGTCTGGAATGAAAATGTAAATATCCTTCAAAACTAACATTTGCCAGGCTATCTATATTTCTAAAATAAGGGACCCAAGGTATTTTTACTGACGTTTTAAAGTGATATTTTTTACTGATTTTTCTTTGTTGTTTCTTTTGTGCAATAACGTTAAAGAAATATTTAGTATCTAAATTTAAATCGACTAATGTCAATTTATGCTGATTTGAATTTTTTGATATTGGCGAATAAAATATAATAGAATCCTTTTCTTCTTTGTCGAGGAATTTCCAATACCTAATATAAGCATCTGTGCCTTCTGAAGTAGTAACATTTATATTTATCTTCAAGGCATTGTCAGAAATAGATTTCATTTCTATCAATCCAATTTCACATTTATCTTCCGATTTGCCAGAAAAAAAATTGCAGGATTGCATTGCCAAAAGCAAGCTCACTAAAAAAATTAAAATTCTCATAAACGTTCTATAAATAAAAACCATTGGCCTTAATATTTCAAGACCAATGATTTTTCAACTCAAATTAACTCAAAAACTGTTTGAAGGGTTTGGTTCCATATTTGGATTCAAATCTAACTCTAGACGTGGAATTGGCATTAATTGATGATTTACGGTTACATTTACAGGATACCCTTGATTACTTAGATATTGTGTCATTGTAGATTCAAATAATCCATGTCTTATTAAATCATCTTTTCTGTGTCCTTCTGCGGCTAATTCTATTGCTCTTTCTTTAAGTACCGCATCCCTAAACTCAACTTTTCCTAATCCTTCCTGAAGATTTGCTAAGCCTGACCTATTTCTAACTTGATTAATTGCCCAGTAAGCTTGACTATTTGGTCCGTTTAATTCGTTTTCAATATCAGCTTTTAACAGTAATACATCTGCATAACGCAATATTGGAACACTTAATTTAGAAACACCATAATTTTTATATGCATCGTATCCTGTACCTGGCGCAGTTACGTCTCTATTATAATGTCCATATTTTCTATTGATTGCAAACCCCCATTGATCAATTGCGCTTCTTAAAGAACCTCCATATAACTGAGGGTAATTATCAAGATACACTTCTAACCTTTCGTCACCTGCTTCTATTGTATTATATATGGTTGCAGGCAAACCAACTTCGGCCCAGCCTGTATCATAATTCCATGGCGTAAAAAACTTTACGTGATGATTTGACGCTATATTATAAGATTCTCCCATAGATAAAACAGAAAAAATAAATTCATTATCTAATATATTGGATTCATAAAATAATTTCAAAAATGAATCCTCCGTGAATAAATCATATACGCCTAATGCAATAATGGCGTCAATATTTTCACCTGCTTCGGCCCATTTTAATTGCCTTAATTGTGCTTTTGCCAATATTCCGTAGGCAGCACCTTTAGATGCACGACCAGGTGTTGTGGTACTAGCAGGTAAATTTGCAATTGCGAATTCAAGATCCTTTTGAATTTGAACATATACATCGCTTGCTGAACTTCTAGGCAGGCCAGGCGTATCTGTTGAAGTAGGTTCCAGTTTTAAAGGCACTCCGCCAAACATGCCAACCAAGTCAAAATATGCCAATCCTCTCAAAAATGAAACCTCCCCTAATAATCTGTTTTTCGTTTCAATTTCTCCGAAAGCGCTATCATCTATATTTTCAATTAATTTAAGAGCCCAGTTTGCTCTATCAATTACTTTATAGATGCTTACCCAAATTGGAGCGACAATATTCTCATTGCTCCATTGATAAGTTTCCAATTCAGCATAATGGATATCACTAACATCGAATACGTCAGTAATTCCATCTGTGGCACGCGCCATAGTTCCAGAACCATAATATCCCCATCCGTCGTCATAAATTCCATTATATACGCCGTCAACTAAAGCAATAGCATCACTTTCTGAAGTTAATGTCGATTCAGAAAGATCTCCTTTTAGTTCTTCTTTTAAATCATTATCACAAGAACTTACTGCAATAAAAAGCATTAAATACAAGTAAGTTTTGATAAGTTTATTTAATTTATTTCTTTTCATGATATTTAAATTTTAGATTCCTACTTTTAATCCCAAGCTAAACGTTCGTTGATACGGATAAGAATATGCATCAAGACCCGCTGCAATATTTAAATTTGTTCCATTTGATCCTTTTGAATTTACTTCTGGATCAAACCCTGAATAACTATCCCAAGTCAATAAATTCAAACCTGTAACATTCATTTGCAAACTGGATAACCCTATTTTTTCTAATACTTTGGCATCAAAATTATAAGCCAAACTTATGTTTTTAAGTCTAATAAATGAAGCGTCTTCAACAAAATAATCATTTACCCATCTGTCACCTGACCATAGTTTTTGCGGTAATGTTCCATCTAAATTATTAGGAGTCCAACGTTCTTTGGCTATTTCTAGCGTATTATATTGATATCCTATAATATTATTTCCATTAAGTTTATCAACACCAAATACTCCTGCGAAGAATGCAGATAAGGTGAAATTTTTATAACTAAATGAATTGTTAAAACCGAGTGTGTATTTAGGATAGCCATTTCCTAGAATTTCTTTATCGTCAGCATCCAATACACCATCTTCATTAAGATCCTTAAATAAAGGATCACCAGGTTGGGCATTAGGCTGAGGAGCATATGTTTCCCCAGGTTGTAATATTCCTAAAAGCCTATAACCATAAATAGAATTAATAGGTAATCCTTCCTTTAGTATTGTATAAGATCCAAATACAGAACCATCTATTCTTGAAACAGGTCCAGGTAAAAAATCAACCCCTGCCGGTAAAATTAATTTTTTAACTTCATTGTCATTATATGCAAATGTAAAATTAGAACTCCAAGTAAAACCAGATTTGAAATTGTGATTAAAGTTTAAATTTAATTCAATTCCTCTGTTTTGAACTTCACCTGAATTGGTTAATATGGAATTTATTCCGACCGATGGAGGCAATGCCTTTTGCAATAATAAGTTTGTTGTGTTATTTTTATAAGCGGCAATTTCCATAGTTAATTTATCGCTAAAAAATCCCATTTCAATTCCAAAATCAATTTTTTTAGTTTCTTCCCATTTTAAATCGCTATTTCCCACTCTTGATGAAATTGTTCCTATTGATAAAGTTGACCCATCGGTAGTTACGGGAGCTGTAGGCGAAAATGTACTTTGTCCAAGACCTACTCCAAATCGATCACTACCGGTAATTCCGTAACTGGCTCTCAATTTTAAAGTTGAGATTGCATCGCTATTAAAAAATTCTTCATTATTAACTTTCCAAGCCACAGCTGCTGCAGGAAAATTCCCCCATTTATTGCCTGCTCCAAATTTTGAAGAGCCATCCCTTCGGTACGTTAGCGTTACTAAATATCTATCATCATAAGAATAATTTATTCTGGATAAGTACGAAATTAATTCACTTTGAGAAACATAGGAAAATGGAGTTAAAGTGATAGCTCCCGATTGCAAGTTATAGTAACCTAAAGCATCTGTTGTAAATTTTTTGGCTCCAGCCGAAAAATATTCATTATCACTCCATTCATGAGTTGCCCCAAGAATTGCATTTATAGTATGTTTATCAATAACTTTATCAAAACTAATAACATTTTCAAAAGTATAATATTTATACAAACCATGATCTAGCATTGCAGCACCCGGTTCTAAAGATGAGGCCACTAAATTTGAATATGACGGCAAAAATCTTCTAACTTTTTCATTTGTAATTCGAGCACCTCCTTGTGTTTTAAATTTAAGGTCTTTTGTGATAGAAAAATCTAAAAAGGCATTAGTCAATACAAAATAATTGGTAGAATGGTTGTCTGCTATATCTATTGATTGTATTGGATTGCCTGGCTTAGAACCACTAAAAATCAAAAGTCTATCCTCAACAGATAACATGTCCCATGTTTCTGCAGTTGGAACAATTGGACTTGCCCTGAAAATTCCTCTCAAAATATTATCCTGTAAAGAATTTCCCGAAAAACCAAGAAAATTAGTTTCAGTTGTTGAAAGTGATGTATTGGCACCTAATTTAATTTTACCTTCTAACAAGTTTTGGTCTACATTAATACGCACATTGTATCGATCAAAAGAGGTGTTTTTAACTACGCCATCCCATGCATAGGCACCAGCGCTAAAGAAAATTTTTGAATCTTCACTTCCGCCTTTCATTGATATTTGATGTTCGCTTGTAGTTCCTGTCTTAAAGGCTTCATTCAACCAATTTGTATGTAATCCTAACGCATCAATCCTGGCAATTGCTTCTTGGGAATACCTTGGCTGAAATCCATTTAAAATATCTAATTCATTATTAATATTGGCATATTCTGCGCCATTAAGAAACTTATAAGCACCAAGATTTGCTTCATGTACAGAATAGCTTCCAGAATATGAAATTAACGATTTTCCTGCCCTTCCTCTTTTTGTGGTAATGATAATAACGCCATTCGCACCTCTTGTACCATAAATTGATGTTGCGGACGCATCCTTTAAAACATTAACAGATTCTATATCCTCTGGGTTAATACTATTATTAAGCGATTCTAAAGGAAACCCATCTACAACATATAAAGGACTGTTGTTACTGTTAATTGAATTATTGCCCCTAATCCTAATTAACATTTCACCTCCAGGTTCAGAACTAACTGTTGAAACTTGCACTCCGGCAGCCCTGCCTTGTATCAAATTTTCTACACCGGTCATAGGACCAGTGTTAAAATCTTTTGTTGATAGCACCGTAACTGATCCTGTTAAATCTTTCTTTTTTACACTACCATAACCTATAGATATCTCATTTAAAGATTCAACGCTTGGCTCAAGTGTTACATTAATAGTAGATTGACTACCAACCTTTACTTCTTTTGTAAAATAACCAATGAATGAAATTAACAGCGTCTCTCCAACAGATGTTTTGATAGCAAATTTTCCGTCAAAATCTGTAGAGACTCCAATTGAAAGTCCTTTGATAATAATCGAAGCTCCTGGCAATGGGTTCCCTGTTTCATCAGAGACCTTTCCTTTAACCTCTTTCTGCTGTGCCTGAATAGAAAAAGTTACTCCAAACAATAGTAGAAATAAAAGTTTAAAAATTCTTTTTTTCATAAGATAAAGTTTAATTAATATTATTTTGAATGTCAATATGGACTAGATTGTTTCGGTGTTTTACCTAAACTTTTAGCTTAAAACGAAAGTATATACAATCATAATAGCACAGGTGAATATTTTCTGCAATATAGTATTACATATTAATAAATAAGTATTTTTTTAGACTCTAATAGCATATTATGTTAAATAATAGTCATTAATTTATTAAAAAAAGAAATTCACAAACTAAATATTGATGTCTTTATTTTGAAATTAATTATGTCAAATATGATATTGTCATATTTGACATAATTAATTTGAGAGGATGGAATTATTTTCGTTTTTTTCGATTTTCTACCTAAATTGAAAAAAATTATAATAACTGTTATTAGAATGGAAATAGATAAATATGGATATGTTTTTTATTCTTTTAAGAATTGGATTACTTTCTAGTAGAGAAATCGACAGAAATTACACACACAAATTAATCATTTACTTTTAAGCCCAATAATTAACGTTGTTAGTATATGAAGCTTACTAAGTTTATTAAAACTTTTAGCCCATTTATGGCTCAATAGTTTCTGCTTTAACCCAGTCTATGAGCATCGTGTGAGTTCCTGACCAATTCAATAATCCGGTCCAGCTCATTTGGCGAAAGCCCATTATTACATCTGATGGGCCATTAGGAACTGGGGTTGTTATCGTTTGTTGGAGCACATTGTCTATATAGAAATCAATTTTGCCATTCCTCCCATCCCCACCCTGAAAATGGTTCCATTCAATGGTATAAGTATGAAACATATCGTCATTTAAAGAGATTTTTCTCCCTTTACTGTTAATAACTGGCTTTTTAAAAGAGCCTTCAGGTTTATAATCACTTAGGCTGGAATTACTCCATGAATTAAAACGTGCGTCCGTCCATCCATTAGGCGGATTGGTTTGGTGGCCCTCTGGCAAGGTTCCTGCATCATCGGGCACAATTTCAATGTCAATTTCGTCAAAAGTGGTGTCTTCATTGTATGTGAATATAAATCCACCCACCCCGGATACAGCAATACCTTTTGCAAACATTACCAAGCGATGGCCTGGCCCTATATTTTTGAATGATATGGTTTGAAAGGGAAATGTCTCATCGGTATCATTATCAGTTTCGGCATCAATAGTAATATAGGCATAACCATCGCCTGGCACAAAATCTTCCCATTTTTGTTGATTTGGATACATGTCATTTACAAAAGACCATTCAAAACCAACATCTGATAATGGCTTTCCAGGTTTATCGAAATCTTCAAACATGATGATTTGAGATTCAAATTTCTTCTCTTTGGCCTTACAACTTATAAATAATAGCAAGCATAAAATAGCTGTTAAAGAAAATAAAAGGCAATCGCATGTTTTTAATTTGGGATACATATAGTTATTTTTTCAAAGGCGCCATTATATAAATTTTAACCTGTCTATTTGGTTTAACAAAATCTCTCTATTTTCATCGGAACACTTAATCCATTTGGTAAACAAAAATCCATCTCCACCTTCATTTTTCATTACTTTATCCCATTTTTCAATTCGCTCAAGGTTATCGCCCGGCGCTACCCATACCTCGAAACCAAAATCTGTTAAGCGTTGCACAAGGCCTTGATGCACCAAGTCGTAATCCCAGACAATATGTGTAATATACTTTGGCAAATCAGGCTCGGCTACCTTCATTTTATCGGCATGAACTTGTGCGATAACATCGCGGTTCTCATAGGCGGTATCATTCCATACCACAGTTTGAAGCCCTTTATTTTTAAGGTAATTATCAAAAAATATAATGGTTTCCACATACTGGTTTAACGATCTGTGGTGATCTTCATCCATACCTATGTGAAAATAATTTTGAGGCTTACAAACACTTATAATCTCCTCCATTACTTCTAACGCAACTTTTCTATAATCGGCTCGATTACTAACAAAATTAAGTTCGTCCCAGTGCGGGTATAACCATTTGTCGTGTAAATTCCTTCCACTTCTTGAAAAATTCAGCTTAGGAATAAAGTCAATTCCCAATTCCCTGGCGCTATCCGCAAATTGTTTTAGCTCATCCATAGGAACACTATAATGTCGCGTTAATTCTGGATGTGATTTGTAAATTACGCCATCTTCAATATCTAAAATGACCGTATTAAAACCAGATTCTTTCATTTTATTTAAAATTGCTAAGCCAGCCTCTAAAGAGAAAGATGCCTCAGATTCTTTTCTAACATTCCAAGAGGGGTCATAGTGTGTCATATGCAAAAGCAATGCTTTTACCTTAGGTTTTTTCTCTGTTGATTTTTCATATACGCGTGCCTCCTTTTCGCAAGAAACTCGTTTAATTGAAGAATTAATTGTATTTAAAGATATCAAGGTAAAAATCAGCAAGAGGTATTTCATAATAGTTATAATTAATTGTTTTCAACATCAAAATACCTATTCATTTGAACGGGTAAATAACAGTAAGAATGTAGATTAACTAAATTTTTAAGTCCTTATTATTTTTTGGTTTCCTCATTTTCTATTGAAGAATCTGGCGCATAATAAATACCTCTTTGCTCCCAATATTTTTGTAAACCTTTTAATCCTAACTTAAAATTCTCGAAATTTTTATTCTCTTTTTTAGTCCACCCAACTTCTGCATAAGCCGCTATTCTAGGAAATACTAAAAAATGCATTTCACCATTTGTAGGAATCCATTCACTCCACATTTGGCAGCCTGTGCCAATTACCTTATCGTGATACTTAGGATCAAGATTGTATGGAATAGGGTCAAAAGCATATGCTTTTGATAATGGTATAGTCTTATAATCGTAATCTAAGTAAGTTTCTGTATGCAATGAATTTACAATAGCATAACCATTGGTGGCAGCCTCCATTAATAGCGCAATGTCACCTTTCCAGAAATGAACAACAGTTCCCTTTGCCAATTCCTGGCCTAAGGCTGCATTATTATCTTCAGATTCCTGATATGTATGCAACTGATGCCCCATTATTTCATTCCATCCCATCATATTTCTTCCTTTACTCTCCAAATATTTCGAAATCCTATTTGTGAAGAAAACCTGCAATTCAGCTGGTGACGCCAATTTATTTTCCTTCATATAGGCTTGCACCGTTTCAGAATTTTTCCAATGAGTGTACTTAACTTCATCTCCACCAATATGAATAACTTTTGATGGAAAAAGATCCATAACTTCATCAAGTACATCTGTTAGAAATTGATATACTTTTGGGTCACTAACATCATATACATCTTCACTTACGCCAAATTTAGTTGGCATTTCAATTTTCTTTTTATTGGTGCCCAACCAAGAATAAGAAGCAATAGCCGCAGTTGCATGACCCGGCATTTCTATTTCAGGCACAACGGTTATATGTCTTTCTGAGGCATATTTAACAATTTCTTTTATTTCATTTTGGGTATAAAAACCGCTGTGCGGTTCAGCAGATTGGATAGGACTGTCCCAATGTAAAGGCCCAATTTGGGTGCTTGGTCTAATGGATCCAATTTCTGTAAGCAATGGGTATTTTTTAATTTCTATTCTCCATCCCTGGTCATCAACCAAATGCCAATGAAAAACATTCATTTTTAATCGGGCCATTTCATCTAAAAGCATTTTCACCTGTTTCATTCCTTTAAAATATCGGGCTTCATCGAGCATAAATGCACGCCAAGAAAATCTAGGGACATCTTTAATTACAACTTCGGGAATATCAATAGATGTGGCTTCTAATGGAGAAACACCGAAGCTTACAGGAAATAATTGTTTTAAACTTTGAAGTCCATAGAACCAACCTGTGTTAGTAGAGGCTATAATTTGTATGCCATTTTTAGATACTTGGAGTTCATATCTCTCTTTATCAAATTTCAAGTTTTTTTTAAATATAATGCTTCCAGAATGCTGGTTTTTTGATAAAACAGTCGATATGTCACTGCCCAATCCTTTATGAATAAAGTCTTGCAACAAAATTGCTGCATCCTTGCTGTCTTCCATAAACAAAATTTCTGTTTCGCCATTAATTGTAAAAATGCCTTTGCCAATAGTGAGCTCTTGTGGCTGCGGAATAATATTAATAGTTGATTGCGCGAATAAGTTTGAAACTGCCGTTAGATAAAAGAGGCCTATTAAAGCTACATATTTAATTTTCATAATTTAACTGTTTATTTTATTAATAGTGATTTTGAAAACTAATTTATAGACATAATATAGAATTCTTTTAAACAAAATTACATGCTATTATATTGCTAAAAGTTAATTTTTTCTGCAATAACATATGATATATTAGTAAATATTCATTTTTTCCCAACTCAAATAGTAATAAATGTTAAATAATATTAATTATTTGTAAATTCAAAAGAATAAGTTATATTATTGCGAAATCAAATCGTTTTCTTCTAAAAATGACAAAATCATATTTAATCATCCTATTCATTACAATAAACATTATTAATTTAAGAAGTCAGAATAATGTTAATTTTTCCCATTTGTCTCCCAAAACAGATAGTGGATACAGGATGATAAAAAATACGATACAAGACCCATTAGGGTATGTCTGGATGTCACAAGATAAAGGGATATTAAAATATGACGGTTATGAATATTGGTTTGAGTCGATTGATGCTATTTTTAATAAAAATGAACTTAAGGATGCTGTTGAGAGAATAGAAATAGATGCTAAAGGAAATATCTTAGTTCTTTCGAGAAATGGATTGCTTGCCAGAAGAGAAATCAATGGAAATTACACACAACTCAATAACTTCTTTTCTAAATCAAATAAACTTGTTTTAATTAATAAAATCTTTACAAAGAAAAATCAAGTTTGGCTGACAGATTATTCAGGGACTATTTACCTGGAAAATAAAATCACTTCTAAATTTGACAGCATAAGCACAATTCCAAATATTCATCTCAATAAAATTGAAATTGTAGATCTAGAGCTTACAAAAAATAACGACCTCATAATTAGCACAAATGTTGGGGTTTTGTATAAATACTCAATAACCCACAATAAATTACAGGAAATAAAGGGCCCTTTTAATGAATATCCCGGCATCCTTTATATTACCTTAGGAAAAAACGATGATTTATGGATAGGTACAGAATATATGGGTTTATTTCAATATGACTTTACTAAAAGTAAATTTACTCATCATTCATACTATTTAGATAATGTGGATGTTTTAGCAAAGGATATGATACTGGTACTTTATTGCGATAGCGAAGGGATTATTTGGGCTGGATCGGATGGAGAAGGCTTATATCGTATTAATCCGGAAAATGGAGAGATAAAGCTTATTCGCCACATTTCTTTTGACCAATATTCTCTTAGCAGTAATGTTATCATTGACATCAATGAAGACTCCAACGAAAACTTATGGGTAATCACAAATTATGGAGATGTTAACGTACTTCCAAATAATGAAAATAATATATTTCATCATAAAGGATCCACAAAAAACATATCAGCAAGAGTATTGTCAATTTTTAAGGATTCCAAAAATAATCTTTGGATTGGAACAGATGGCAAAGGATTAACAAGGACAAATCTCATAACAGGTAGCGAAAATCAATATTTGACTATTAAAAACACTATTGAAGGTGATTATATTCAATCGATCATAGAGGACAATAATTCCAATATTTGGATTGGTTCCTATAAAAACGGATTGTGGTTTTATAACTCCAAAACAACTGTAATTTCTAAAATACCAATTTCAAATTCCAAAGGAATTGAGGCCACAGACGTTTTAACCATATTTAATGACTCAAAAGGCAGAATTTGGGTAGGATCTGATATTGGCTTATTTCTTTTTAATGCTAAAAAAGAAAAAATCGCCTCATTTTACTTTGAGGAGAAAGGGCTTTCTGGAGAACTGGTTAGATCTATTATTGAAGATTCCGATAACAATGTTTGGGTAGGAATGGATAGAGGAGGTCTTTTTAAATTTAACGAAAAGGAAAGCGTAATAAATTCAAATTTTCAAAGGTTTCCATACGCCAAGGAAAACAGTAAATCAACTGAAGATGACTACATTACAACTATGTCGGCAGATACCAAAAAAGGAATTTGGATAGTGAATTTGCAAGGAGAACTTTTTTACTTTAACACAATTGACCAAACATTTAAAGAATATAAAAACTTTAAGTCTTTTAAAGATGCTACTTTTCAAACAGTATTAATGGAAGATGACAATAACCTTTGGCTAAGTTCCAGTCATGGGCTTTGGCATTTTAATGTGAAAGATTCAACCGTCAGAAATTATTATAAAACAGATGGCTTTCAAAATGATTATTATATCAAAAGAAGCGCTTTTAAAGACAAATATGGCTTTCTTTATTTTGGTGGGATAAATGGCGTAAATGGCTTTAATCCTAAGGATCTTTCAAAAACCCCAATCAATTCACAACTTCATATAAATTCAATTGAAATACTTAACAAATCTGCATCCTTATTGATCCCGGACCAAGTAAAAAATGGAATAGAACAAGTTAAAACATTAGATTTGGCTCATGATCAGTCCTCATTTTCTTTTCGCTTTTCCACAATAGGAACTATTTTAAATTCGAATTATTTTTATGCTTATAGGTTAAAGGGTTTTAATGATGAATGGAAAATTACTCAAAATGAGCGCGTTGCCACTTATACCAATATTCCTCCTGGAGATTACATTTTTGAAGTAAAAGCGGCAACTTTAATCGGAAATTGGGATATTCCGGTAAAAGCCATTCAAATTAAAGTCCATCCTCCAATTTGGAACCATCCTTTAGTGCATTTGTTATATTTCATCATATTTTTTGTTGTCATTTACAGTATTTTTAGGTGGTATAAACTTCGGAAAAATTTGCTTTTACAAAAATTTAAAAATAATCAGGAAAAAGAAATATATGCTGAAAAAATGAGCTTTTTTTCAAAAATGTCTCATGAAATTCAAACGCCATTAACTTTAATTTTGAGCCCTATTGAAAAAATGCTTGTTAATTCAGAAGAAAATGGTGATTTGTTGTTAACCCAACGATTAAAAATTATATCCAATAACGCAAAACGGCTTTCAAGGATTGCCAATGAACTCACAACAATTAGAAATAAGGAAATAGGCCAATTAAAGTTAAAGGTTTCCGAAAAAGATATTATAAAAGAAATAAAAGAAATTGCCGAATCATTTACAGAACAGGCGCGATTTAAAAAAATTGATTTTGAGCAGAAGTATTTTGATGAATCATATAAACTTTGGTTTGATCTTCAACTCGTTGAACATATCATCTATAATTTACTGTCAAATGCATTTAAATTCACGCCTCGTGAAGGAAAAATAAAGCTTGAAACAAAAATTGATATCGAAAAAAAGATGTTTATGGTTGCAATTGCCGATTCTGGCCATGGAATTTCAAAAGAAGAGCATGCCAAGGTTTTTAAATTATTTTACAGAACAAATAAAGGTAAAAAATTTCATGGAACCGGAATTGGATTGGCACTTGTAAAAGAATTGATTGACCTTCACAAAGGAGAAATAATTATTAATTCTGAACCAAAAAAAGGAACCGAATTCATAGTGTATATACCTTTGGACAAAGCTAAATATTCAAAAAAAGATATAGTTAACTCTGAAGAAGAACCAATTAATGAATTAAAAACAAGTTTAAAACAACCGCTTAAGTTGGCCCAAATCGAAAATTCAAAATACAATAAACAAACACTTTTGATTGTTGAAGATAATTTTGAGATGCAAAATTTTTTACAAGATATATTCCGTAACAATTATAAAATACTTTTGGCCGACAATGGAGCCGAAGGACTGGAAGTTGCCATAAATGAGCAACCAAATATCATAATTTCAGATATTTCAATGCCAATAATGAATGGGTTGGAAATGTGTGAGAACCTGCAAAATAATCATGAAACTTCTCATATCCCAATAATATTATTAACTGCAAAAAACACCACTGAAACTAAATTAAAAGGATTGGAATATGGCGCCATTGAATTCATTCAAAAACCATTTGACATTAAGGAATTACAGTTAAAAACGCACAATATCTTAACGTCTCATGAAAAGGTTTATTCAAACTTTGCCTCCCAATATATAAGCACCCCGGAACAAAGTAAATCAAAATCAAAGGATGTGCTCTTTTTGGAAAAATTAATTGGCATTCTGAATTCGGAATTGGACAATCCAGAATTTAAATTGGAGAGCCTTGCCAACACTTTGAATATGAGTTATTCGGCTATTTACAGAAAATGCCAAAATTTAACCGGAAAGACGATTGTTGATTTATTTCGGTTAATGCGTTTGAAAAAATCCGCTATTCATATTTGTAAAAATGGCTATTCAATTTCTGAAGCCTGTTTTGCCGTTGGTTTTAATGACACCAAGTACTTTTCAAAATGTTTTAAAATACATTTCAAAAAAACACCAAACACTTTTAAAAAGGAAGCTGAAAACTCGGATTTGGATTCCTTTTTAACAACGTATAAGCTCAATGAATTTGATATAATATAGACTTATTGCTATATTTAGTAATCATTAGAAAGCGCTACCGCTAACTCACTGCTTAGGAGTTAAAGATTGATCAAGATACTATATATCAGTATTTTGAACAATACACAAACGCTTCTTTATCCTAAAATAATTGCACCCAACGGGTTAATTCATTAATATATCCTACCATATTGCAGAAAATTTCTACTTATATTAATACAGCTACTTATAACTTTGTTTTAGAAAATTACAGGTTAACTTACTTAGGTTGGTATTCAAAATTTATTATTAATGATTTATTACAAAATGAAAAATATAATTGGCTTTTTTGGGTTTGCAATTTTCGCTCTTTCAATATTTGGATGCGAACCAAATACTGATACAGAAATAAAGGAAATAATTGAAATAGAAGACCCAATCGTAAATTATACCTACTATACGCTTTGGGGTTTTGACACACTTGACGGATGGGTTGATGGTTCACAAAACATGAATGGCACAATTAATTATAGTGTAAGTGATAGCGTTTTAAATATTTTTACTAGAGCCAATACTTGGGATAGACCAAAAATTAGGACTAAAGATAGAATTTATAAGACAGGGAAATATTCCTGGAGAGTTTTTGTTCCAGAAATGGGTATTGGAGATATGGCAAGCATTGGCGCTTTTCTCTATTATGATGAAACCCACGAATTGGATTTTGAAATTGGTTATGGAACGGCTGGTGTTCGCCAAAATCTAAATGCAACAATTGATGATTTGGTTGTATATACTACTTCACAAGGCAATCCATACAATACTGCCAAACATAAGATTAAGAGAAATCAATGGTATACCTTAATGATTGAACTACTAATTGTAAATGGAAAATATCAAGCAGTATGGTACATTGATAATTCTGAATTAACCCGATTAAATCTTAATTATAATGCGTCAATTCCTTTTTATATATTTTGTAGTATTGAAAACTTATCTTTTTTAGGTGATCATATCCCAAAACAAGATAACTATGCATTGTTTGATTATGCAGAAATTTCCAAGTAATGAAATTTGGATAACCAAACCTTTATAATGTTGAAAAATATTTAAGACCCATAAAATCACAATAGTTTTTCAAAATTCGATTTTAAGCTAAATTATAACAAAATGAAAAATATTATAATGTACAACAAAAGAAAGAAAACTTCTTCTCTGAAAAATTTAACCAGATTTTTTGGGCTTGCAATTTTCGCCCTAACAATATTTGGATGCTCATCAACAAGATTGGTAAAGTCGATAGATACCCGTTGGAATTTTGACACGCTTAAAGGATGGGTTGATGGTTCCCAAAACATGAAAAAAGCAACCAACTATAAAATTAATAATGGCAATTTAAATATTTTTACCAGAGCCAATACTTGGGATCGACCAAAAGTTAGGACTAAAGATAAAGTTTACAAGAGCGGAAAATACGCTTGGAGGGTTTTTGTTCCAACAATGGGTGTTGGAGATATGGCAAGTATTGGCGCTTTTCTTTATTATAATGACACTCACGAATTGGATTTTGAAATAGGTTATGGCACTGCTGTTGTTCGCAAAAATTTAGATGCTGCTGATGATGATTTGATTGTTTATATGACTTCCCAGTCCAATCCTTTCAAATCTATTCCTCTTAAAATTAAGAGAAACCAATGGTATACTTTAGAAATTAAACTCCTTATTGTTAATGGCAGCTATCAAGCTGTATGGTATATTAACAATGCTGAAGTGGTTAGATTAAATCTAGAGTATGGCGAATCAATTCCTTTTTATATTTATTGCAGCGTAGAAAATCTAACCTTTTTAGGAGATCATATCCCAAAACAAGATAATTATGCGTTGTTTGATTATGTGGAATTCACTAAATGATGAAACTCGTTTCATTAGATTTTCCTAAGGAAGAACAATCATTCCTGCTGCGACAGTTTCATTGGTGAAACTGTCTATTAAAATAAAGCTTCCGGTGGTTCTGTTTTTAAAATAGGAATCTATATAAAGCGGTTGGGTGGTGCGGAGTTGAATTTTGCAGATGGCATTCATGGAAAGTTCGGTGTCGGTTTCATTGCGTTTCAGTGTGTCAATATCCACTTTGTAAAGCACTTGTTTGATAATGGCCTTTTGCTCATTAGTGGTATGTTTAATGATGTATTTTGCATTGGGTTTTGCCGGATTGTTATGCAGCCAGCAAATCATGGCAGTAATGTCTTGCGTCACCACCGGACAGTTGTTTGTTTTTACGATCATATCGCCCCTGCCCACATCAATGTCATCTTCCAAAGAAATCACTACCGACATATCCACAAAGGCTTCTTCCAACAATTCATCGTATTTATTGATGGTGGCAATGGTTGATGTAAGTCCGGACGGCAAAATGGTCACGGCGTCGCCTTTTCTAAAAATTCCACCGGCTATCCTGCCCGCATAGCCCCTAAAATCGGGAAAACCAATCGATTGCGGCCGAATCACGGTTTGCACTGGAAAACGCGCATCCACTTTGTTAAAATCGCTGCTGATGTGCAGGGTTTCCAAGGTATGCAATAAGGGCGCATTTTGGTACCAATCCATTTTTTCTGAACGGTTAACCACATTGTCGCCATTTAAGGCGCTGATAGGGATGTAACGCACATCTTTAATCATCATTTTAGAAGAAAGTTCTTCATAATCCTGCACAATGGCATCGAAAATAGCTTCCTTATAATCGACCAAATCCATTTTATTTACGCACACAATAATATGCGAAATTTGCAATAATGATGCGATAAAGGAGTGTCTCTTGGTTTGTTCCGCCACGCCGTTTCGGGCATCAATTAAGACAATAGCCACATTGGCCGTTGAAGCGCCTGTGACCATATTTCGGGTATATTGCAGGTGTCCGGGCGTGTCGGCAATGATAAATTTACGTTTTGGGGTGGTAAAATATCTGTAAGCCACATCAATGGTAATGCCTTGTTCACGCTCATCGCGCAAACCATCGGTGAGCATGGCCAAATCAATATTGTCAAAACCTTTTCTTTTGCTGATTTTTTCTAAATTACTGAGCTGATCTTCAAAAATGGATTTAGAATCGTACAGCAGCCTGCCAATCAAGGTGCTTTTTCCGTCATCAACACTTCCTGCAGTGGTAAAGCGCAACAATTGATTTTTATCTATTTCCATATTGTTTGGTTTTATGCCTTCCTTTTGGGAAAGATTAAGGGTGGTTGTTAAAAATAACCTTCCTTTTTACGGTCTTCCATCGCTGTCTCCGAGCGTTTGTCATCGGCACGATTTCCACGTTCCGTTTCACGCATACCGGCAACCTCTATCACGATTTTCACCAAGGTATCGGCATCGCTTTCAATGGCGCCGCTTATGGTGATGTCGCCCAATGTTCTGAAACGCACTTTTTTTGTCAGTATTTTTTCATTTTCCGCAGACGTTAAATATTCCGATACGGGAATTAAGCAGTTGTTTCTTAAAACCACTTGCCGTTCGTGGGCAAAATATAAGGAAGGAATTTCAATGTTTTCCCTTAAAATATAGGTCCACACATCCATTTCCGTCCAGTTGCTTATGGGAAACACCCTAAAATGTTCCCCCTGATTCATGTTGGCATTGAATAAATTCCACAATTCCGGACGCTGATTTTTGGGCGTCCACTGGCCGAAATCGTCCCTGTGTGAAAAAAATCGTTCTTTGGCCCTGGATTTCTCTTCATCGCGTCTGCCTCCGCCAATAGCGCAATCCAGTTGGTTTGCTTCAATAGCATCCAACAAAGTGGCAATCTGCAATAAATTACGCGAAGCATTTTTTCCTGTTTCTTCTTCAACCCTGCCTTTTTTAATAGCTTCCTGGACGCTGCCCACCAAAAGGTTTACGCTCAATTTTTGAACCATCTGATCTCTAAAAGCCATGGTTTCGGGAAAATTATGGCCGGTGTCAATATGTAACAATGAAAAAGGAATCTTGGCAGGATAAAAAGCTTTTTTTGCTAAATGCGTTAACACAATGGAATCTTTGCCTCCCGAAAAAAGTATGGTCGGATTTTGAAATTCGGCTGACACTTCCCGCAGGACAAATATCGCTTCCGATTCCAATTCATCCATATAATTTTGATAATATTTTGGCATTACAGCTTGCTTTTTATCATAGAAAGAATTTTTTGAACCGCTTGTTCGGGCGTTTCTTTCACTGTGTCAATTTCTACAAACGGATTTATGGGTGTTTCATAGGGAGCGCTGATTCCGGTAAAATTCTTTAGTTCTCCGGTACGCGCTTTTTTATACAGGCCTTTTACATCGCGTTGCTCGCAAACTTCCAATGGCGTATTGACAAAAATTTCAATATAGTTTTCTGTACCCACAATGTCTTTAATTTGTTCGCGCATATTGATATAAGGAGAAATAAAAGCGGCAATAACCACCGTGCCTGCATCAATAAATAATTTGGCAACCTCGGCGGTGCGTCGTAAATTCTCATTGCGATCGACTTCAGAAAAAGTCAGTTCTTTGGTCAGGCCCCTTCTCAAATTATCACCATCAAGCGTATAGGTATGAATTTTTTGTTCGTGCAGTTTTTTTTCAAGTAAATTGGCGATGGTGGACTTCCCGGAGCCCGACAAGCCCGTAAACCAAATTAAAAATGAATGGTGCCGGTTCATTTTTTCCCGGTTAGCCCTGGTAATTGTATAATCTTGTTTTTTGTTAAGGTTTGCCATTTTTCAGTCTGCAATTTAAAATTTTCTTACGATAAAATAAGGATTTAACAGTTGTTCTTTGTTGTATCGAAGCTCCTTATCGGAGGCTGTCTGCATCACTTTTAATCCAACCGCATTGCAAATTGCGTGGCCGGCTGCGGTGTCCCATTCCATTGTTGGCGCAAATCTAGGATAAATTGTTGCTTTTCCCTCGGCCACCAAACAAAATTTTAAGGAACTTCCAACAGATACCGTTTTTACCTGCTTTCCCTGCTTTTCTAAATGCGCCATAAATGCGGCAGTTTCTTCATTTAAATGAGAACGGCTGGCAACCACTTTTATTTCTGCTGAATCTGCTTTCGATGGAATTAATTCTTCCTTAACTTTTGAATGAATTTCATCAGAATAGAAATGTCCGTCTAACGTTACTTTATAGGCTTTTTCCTCATAAACGATTGCGTAATACATTGTTTTAGTTACCGGCACATAAATAACCCCCAACACCGGTTTGTTATTTTTGATCAAGGCAATGTTCACCGTAAATTCTCCGTTTCTTTTGATAAATTCTTTGGTTCCGTCTAAAGGATCCACCATCCAGAAGGTATCCCATGTTTTTCTTGTAACATACGCCGTTTGTTTATTTTCCTCGCTAATGATGGGAATATTGGTTTTTAAAAGATGGGCATTGATGACCGCATTTGCATTTTCATCGGCTATGGTCAGCGGAGAATTGTCATCTTTTAACGCCACCTCAAAACTATCAGCATAAATTTTCATGATTTCTGCGCCTGCTTCCACTGCGGCTGTGATGGCTGTTTCAAGTAAATTGTTCATCGATTGTTGTAGTAATTGTGATTGGGTTTTGTTTTCAAACTAATTTATAAACTGTAAATATATACCTATGCACATTGATTTGGAAATTGTTTGTTGGCATTTTAATTCAGAGTTTATTATTTATTGACAGAAGTTTTAATTTCAATATATTAAACCTTTTTTAACATAAAACAATTGCAGCCTGTAAGTTAAATTTAAGGTTTACCATTCACTAAATGGCTTTTTAGCCAACATCGCATTGTAGTATTTTTGCTCCCCTGTAACTTCCTCGCCCAGCCAACTTGGTTTTGTGAAACTTGTATTTTCATGTGGAAGTTCAATTTCGGCAATGATCAATCCTTTGTTTTTCCCAAAAAATTCATCAACTTCAAAATACAGATTGTCATTCTCGGGAACAATGTACCTTATTTTTTCTATGGTTGTTGGTTCACAAAGCAGCAATAAATTTTCGGCTTCATTTACAGGAATTTCCTTTTCCCACTCAAAACGGGTAGTTCCCGAGGCATTGCCAATTCCTTTTATGGTAATAAAGCCTTGTTGATCCCGTATTCTGATGCGCACCGTTCTTTCAGGCACTACCGATAAATAGCCCTGAGCGATTTTATAACTTTTTATGGCGTGCTTTTTAAAATCTCCCGTCACTAAAAATTTTCGTTCTATTTCCTTCGTCATTTTTATTGTTTATCTAAATTTCAACTCCCAATTCAGGCCGATTGAATAAATCCAAAAGTAATTCCCTTGATTGAAACTTATTTCTTGGTGCGTAACTCCAAATTGTGTTCCCCAAGCATTTTGTTTATTTGAAGACGTAAAATAGTAGCCCACATTTAATTTTTGGGACTGCAAATCTATAATGGTCTCTTCATTTCCCTCCAAACTAAATCTTTCAAATTCAGGAGAAAATCCCATCCCCAGCGAAACACTAAAATAATTGTCGGCATCGCTTCGGTATTTTCTGTAATTTATCACGCCCGATTTGCTTGTTCCCGAATCTCCCGGTGTTAAATAAGGCCGAAAAGACCAATAGCTGTTTCCGGTATACCAACCTACCGATCCCGTGTAAATAGTGGTGGTAGTTTCATATTTTAAAGCCCTGAAACCCAAAGAAACCTCAAAACTTTTTGGCAATGATTTGTACAATTCTGCACCATATCTCACATCGGGATAAAGGTAAGAATTTGAAAATCCAAGATTTACATAAGCATACAATCCTTTGGTGATTTTTGGGTACATATCCACTTCTACCTGAACGCCATTGTCATTAAATCGCCTGCTGAAATTCATTTTTGCAACAATACTTCCGTATTTTGTTTGTCGGCCATAATTTAGCGTATAATATTGCATCGGGTCAAAAATTTTCGAATAGAAATCAACCGACGATTTAATGCCAATCGAATTGTAACTCAACGTATTGGTCAGCTTCTTTTTATAATCTAACGCTTTTTGGTCGTTCGAATTTTGGCCCAAAATAAGATTTAAGGTGGTGACTGCTTCTTCCGGATTGTTGGAATTTTCTTGTGCTCTTGCTTTCAAATACAGAATTTCTGCATCCGAAGGAAAATATTTTAAAGCATTTTCTGCCAATTCCAGGGCGCTAAAAGGCGTGTCGGCCCACAATTCATTGTTTATGGCGGCAATCCAATCGGTTTTTCTTTGCGGATCCTTTCCTAAAATATAGGAAAACTCCGTTTTTGCCTTTTTATAGTCTCCATCCCAGGAATAGGTGCTCGCCAAAAAAGAACGGATATCATGATAATCGGGATATTTGGTTAAAATAAAAAGCAAAGTGTCTTGCGCCTGTCTTCTTTGATTGTTAAAAGCCAATTCGCGCGCTTTTTCAAAGGCGGTATCTGGGTTTCCCTCAAAAACTTTTTGTTGGCCATAACTTTGAAAAATCGACAAAAATGCCAAAACAAAAGTCCATTTAAAAGCTGTTTTATAAATCATTATTTTAAAGATTTTTTAAAAGTTAGAAACTCTTTATTCTTTGGATAAAGTTTCAAAATACTGTCCATAATTTTATTTGCACTTTTCAAATTATTCATTCTTTCAAATGCTTTTGCCAATTTAAAAGGAATATCTGGATTTTTAATTTCATTTTCAGTCGCTTTTTTTGCCAATCCAATAGATTTTTTATCTTGATCAGACCACCAATACAAATCTAGAAGCGCCAAATAACTATCCTCATAAAAAGGCGATCTTTTTATGACGTTTAATAATTCCACCTCGGCTTTTTTATAATTTCCTTCCCAAACATATATTCTTCCCTTTAAAGTTCGGGCATCTGAGTGATTTGGAAGTTCATTCAATATATAATCACAAAGCAATTTAGCGGTTTTACGCTCCTTGTTAAAGGCTTTCTCCTTGGCTATACCAAACGTTTGTTCAAAGTTTAATCCAACCGTCAGCTTTTTAATTGTTGCCATCTCTTCTTTTGAAAATTCAATGAGTGGTTTGGTATATATGTTAAGAGAATCTGGAAATATTTTATTTCTTTGCGTAACATAAGCATTCAACTTTTTAAACTTCAGAAGTGAATCTGATATAATTTTTAGCAAGTTTTTATCTTTAATTTTATCTATTCCGAAGTCCTCATTTATTTTATACAATTCTCCATCAGAATACAAATAGTCTTTATAAACATAATCGTTGATACTTCCTTTATACCTCATTAAAGGAATTTGGTGAATATTTCTAAATTGTTTTGCTGTATCTAATCCTTGGCCCATCCATGAAGTGACTTCCAAGTTATCAAACTCATAATTGTTCATTAAAAAAGAAAGCAAACTTGGTGTTACGTCCCAGTGGGAAGAAACGGATTTAAATTTTTCTGCCTTTTTTAACATCGGGCTATAAATGAATAAAGGCACGTGAAAGCGGCATAACTTGTCTTTTTGCGTAATAGGTATTAATCGATGGTCTCCTGTAATGATAAAAATTGTATTGTTATAATCTTCCCTTTTGGCATAAGCATTCATGAAATCTTTGATAGCGTTATCCGTGTAATGTAAACTGGCATAAATATCTTTACTGGCCCTAATTTCATTTTTCGACATATCGAATTTTTGACTAGAATTCAAAATGCTGTCAACCTTTGCCACGTATTTTTCTTTTGAAGGAAAACTAAATGGCTCGTGATTTGTGAGCGTCATCACAATATCCAACCTCGGCTGTGTTTTTCCGTCCAATGAAGCCAATGTTTTTTTGAATATTTCAGCATCAGGATAGCCCCAAGAAAAACCTCCAGAGTTTCCTGCTGTTTTAACATATTCTGATTCAAATTTATTCTCATCAATTACATAATCAATTCCGCTATACTCCAAAAAGTTAATTTTTTTATCGAAACTTGATTGGTCTCCAGAATAGTAGGAAGTTGTATATCCGTTTTCTTTTAACACACTAATTAATGAAATATGGGAAGGTGTTTCTTTCAGTTCCAAAAAACCTGTTTCGCCATAAGGCAATGAACCTAAAAGCGATGGCACTACACCAAATGTACGGCCTGTAGTACTCAAAAAATTCTCCCAATACAACGATTTTGAAATCAGGGAATCGAGGTAAGGTGTAAATCCCCTGTAACTACTCTCTCCTATAAATTCACTTCCCAATCCTTCCACAATTATGATTACGATATTTGGTTTGGCTTCATTAATATTAAAAAAAGGCGCAAGCACATCTTTGGTTTCTTTAAAAGGTTTTAAATAAGGATAGTCATTTCTTTCAAATAGATTTAATTCACTGATTTCATTTTTTTCGTTTTGAAATTTTAAAATATCTGATGCCAAATAATATAGCTTGTTTTGATAAATAGCATCTGTTGCATCTGCATACATTAATTTTAAACTTCCAAAAAGTAATGCCAAAATAAAAGCGGTTCCAACTATTTTTCTATTGGTGATATAGTTGCTAAAAATATAATATAAACCAAAAAATATAACCGGAATTATAATAAAAGGCAAAAAATACACAAAAGACATGGATTCAGAAGAAGATACTGTGAGATAAACATCATCTAAAGAATAACCTAAAATATCGGCTCCCAGATTTAATAAAGTGGTTAGACTGTATTTTACCAATGAAAACTGAACAATTATTACCAGCGAAAAAAATATTTTGAAAAACAGACTTCCAAATTTTCTCAAAACAAAGACAAGCAATAAATAAATAGGCAACAATAACGATGCGATTATCATTACAGCCCAAAAATCATTGAGAAACTTATAAACCAAGGTAATTCCCAAATTTTGCACTTTAATGCCATTGAAAATGGTCATATAAAGTTCAAATAAACTAATCGTCCAAAATACGCTTATGAGTGCAATGGTCAAATAAATATATTTAGGGATGTTTTCTTTCAGGAATCCAAATTTCATATTAATAATAAAAATTTTCGATTCTGATTCCTCAATAATCTTGTCGTTTTGTATGCCTTTTCTGCTCATTTCCCCCCATTTTTTCTTCTTGTTGAAATAATAATCATAATTGCCTCTTAAGGCAGCGTAAAGAATAAATGGATGTAAAATAAAGGGCTCCAATAAAATTGTTGTTATCAACTTAATACCGGTTCCTTTCTTTTTATATTGATGAAAGGTAAGTTCTTCGGAATAAATTGCCACTAAAGAAAATAGAATTGTAAAAAAATAGGCTAAAGTAATAAAGGCAATTGCATAATCCCACCTCACTTCATTAAGCGCCATCAAAATTGCGAAATAAACAATCCCCAAAACCTCAATAACCGGCGCCAATCTTTCGAAAAAAAGCCAATACGGATAACTTAAAAGTCCGAGGGATTTATACTTTGGATTAAACCCAATTTTTCGGTGTTTTCTTAGTGTTTCAATGGTGCCGCGCGTCCACCTGTTTCTTTGGGAAATAAAGGTTTTATAATTGTCCGGCGCTTCCGTCCAACAAAGCGGATCGGGAATATATGCTACTTTATATTTAAGCTTCTGTTCTTCCATAAACCTCCTCATTCGCACAATAATTTCCATGTCCTCTCCTACCGTATTTGTATCGTAACCGCCAACTTCAACTGCAATTTTCCTGTCAAATAAACCGAAGGCTCCCGATATTACCAAAAGTCCATTGAGCCTGCTCCAAGCCATTCTTCCCAATAAAAAGGATCTTAAATATTCAAGTATTTGGGTTCTTTCAATCAATTTCTTTGGCAAGTTAACATCAATTAGTTTTCCATCTCTTATGGTACAAGAATTGGCAATTCTAATGACACCTCCTGTTGCAATCACTTTTGATTCAGTTATTTCCAAAAATGGTTTTATCATTTTTTGAAGCGCATTTTCCAACAACAAACAATCCACATCAATGCAGGCTACATATTGGTTATTGCTAATATTCAACCCCATATTTAACGCATCGGCCTTGCCGCCATTTTCTTTGTCGACTACCGTCAGTTTTTCAAATGCTGGATTTGTCGATTTAAAAACGCCTGCGCGAATTGGTTTTGTGGGTATTTGTTGGTTGATCAAAAAATTGACTTTTATCAAATCATAAGCCGCAATTAGTTTTTCCAAACTGTCATCTTTACTTCCGTCATTTACGATAATAACATCATAATTCACATAATGGCTGGATAATAAAGATCTTACATTTTCAATGATATTCAGACTTTCATTATAGGCCGGCGCAATGATTGAAATAGAAGGAGAAATGGTTGAAGACAGTATTTCCTTATAATTGACAAAACTGTTTTTCTTCATATATTCTATAGTCTCAATCGCAGAAATTATGGCTAAAATTGCATAAGACCCTATTACAAAAAATGCATATATAAAAAATAATGAATGAATAATGAAAAGTATAATTGCGCCTGTATCCATAATTAATTATATGCTAAAAATTCATAAATTTTAACATAGTCCAAATCCGTTGAAAAATCCTTCAAGCTTTTATACTTTTCAAAGTCAAGTGATTTTAAAATTTTGAGTGCCGATAACTTGATTTCGAAATTTTGATGCGTTGTATGCGCCAACAAAAAAGGTTCATCACTGGTTTCACACAAGTTTTCCAGCAACTTAAAAAATTCGATTTGTTCCTCCTGGCTGAGTTTGTCAAAATTATTTTTTAAAATAGCTTTGGCTTCAACAACCTGCAAATGACTTAACACATGAATTGTGTCAACCCTTATTTTTTTTTGATGATGTGACAACAACCCAATTAACGCATCTTTCACTTCAAACTGATTATAAATTTTAGCCAGTTTTAAAGCGAAAGCGACAACAGATTCATTGGTGGACTTTAACCACGGATTTATATCGGGAATTTCTTGTTCGTCAAATCGTTGAAGCACTTCCAGCAATTGAATCTGATCCCACTCCGAAAGCTGGGTTTGCAGAATATCCAAAAATTTCAATCCATCAAAATGAAATAACGTAACCAAATATAGTTGCACTTCTTTGCGAATTTCCTTTTTAGGATGGTTAACAAGCATCAAAATTTTATCATGAACTTCCTTTACTCGCAATTGGGTAAGTTCTCTAATTCCTTTCGCCACCACATACCACTTTCTGCTTTTTAATCGCTTCAAAGCGTAAGATATGAGTCCACTTTCAAAATAAAGTTTCTGGATCGCATCGGCCATTTCACCGGAAATCTCATTTCTCAATCGCAACAATGTTGAAACAATAATCCTTCGTTTATATTCATCGGAGGCGCAACTCCTTAATTTATCAATAATTATTTGCTGTTCCGCACTAATTTCCTCTTCTTCATTGCCCGCATATAAATAAGTTATGAGATCCGATTCATATTCCTTTTGATATTCGGCCACTGTCTTTTCATTTTTTCTCAATTTGTTTCTCAAAAATTTTAAGTAAATTGTTAAGATCACTATGGAAACAAAAAAAATACAGATTGATATCCATACCACTTGAATGATGGTTGGCACATTTTCAAAATAGTCAATTAAATATTGATAACTTTTCATAATAGCTGGTTAATGCGGTTTAATTAAACTATTAACGCAACAGTCTTTTCACGCGAATCACCAATTCATTAGGGCTAAAAGGTTTTCCCATAAAATCGTTAGCACCTAAGTTAAATGCCTTGAGCACCATTTCTTCCTGGCCAGCTGCCGAAAATACAATAATGGGCGTTTGCTTGTTTAATTTGTTTCGAACATGGCTAATTACCTCCAAGCCACTAATAAATGGCATCATTATGTCGGTCAAAATTAGTTCGGGATCATGTTGTTCTATCAATTCAATGGCCTCTTTTCCGTCAACTGCAATCAGCAATTTATAGCCTTCTTTTTCCAATCTGAACTTCAACAATAATGAAAGCGTAGAATTGTCTTCCGCTAAAACAATTTTTTTAGCATCACTCATTTTTTAATGATTTTAATTCAAATAATAATTCTTCGTTAACATATTTAAAAATCTCCTTGCAGGAATTAAGCAATGTTCCGGCATCCTCCAAGTTTTTTTCTTCCCTAAATTTTTGAGCCAACACATGGATGATTGGTCCCATTTCAGAAATTCCGAACATGGTAATGCTTGGTTTAATTTTATGGGTGGCTTCATACAAAGCCTTCCAGTTTTTATGTTTAAATTCCTTATTTACCACTTCAAAAAACTCATTAAAATCTTTAAGGAATGATTCGATTAACAAAATTAATATGGAGCTTTCTCCTTGTGTTTCTTCATATAAAAATTTAAGATCTATGTGTTTTTTTACTGCTTTAGTTTCCGCACCGCCATTGGCTTCGTTGGCATATTTTAAATTCCGCTCTTTAGATGGTTTTCCATATTTTTCCAATATAGTATAGAGCTCCTTAGGCTTAAAAGGTTTAAAAATATAATCATCCATTCCCGCATTTTTAGCCCTATTAATATCCACATTGGTTGCATAGGCAGTCATTGCAATAATAGGGATTTGGGCAGCTTTTTTTGAAATGTCATTCTTAATTATTTTGGTGGCCTCATAGCCATCCATCACCGGCATTTGAATGTCCATCAAAATGAGGTCATACATTTTTTGTTGTGCTTTTTTAACGCCTTCAATGCCATTGTTTGCAATATCTACTTTGCATTTCCAACGTTCTAACCTTGTTTTTGCCAACAATTGGTTTGTTTTATTGTCTTCAACCAATAAAATAGATAGTTCCAAAGGATTATCCATAGAAAAATCTGGTTCGGTTTCAACTAAATGGACATAAGCCAAATCTTTTTTTATTGGCAAGGTTATTTTAAAAACACTTCCTTCACCAAATATACTTTCAACTTTTATGACTCCATTTAACAAACCCACCAATTTTTTAACAATAGTTAGCCCTAAACCCGTACCGCCATAAATTCTAGAAGTATCGCTTTTTGCCTGGGAAAATGCGCCAAAAACCGTATTTATTTTATTGGAAACAATCCCAATACCGGTATCTCGAACTTCAAAATAGATTTCTGAAGTATCTTCTGTTTCATGAAGTTGTTTTAAGGTAACCTGAACGGATCCTTTATTGGTAAATTTAACCGCATTGCCAATTAAATTCAGCAAAATTTGTTCTATTCTGGTTGGGTCCCCAATAAACTGAACAGGTGTATTTGGTTCAATTTTAAGATCTAAAGAAATCCTCTTTTCATCGGCCCTAAGTTTCATTAATTTTAACACATTATTGAAAGACTTATGCAGGTTGAAAGGAATCTCTTCAATTTTTAGTTTCTCCGATTCCAACTTTGAAAGATCCAGAACATTGTTTATAAGGGAAAGTAAAATTTCGCCGGAATTTCGCATTGTTTCCAAATGTATTCTTTGCTCAGGATTTAGTTGCGTTTCCAACAATAAATCCGTAAATCCAATGACTGCATTGAGCGGCGTTCTAATTTCGTGGCTCATATTCGCCAAAAACTCATTTTTAACTTTTAACGATTGCTCTGCTGAATCCTTTGCCTTTTTTAATTCAAGTTCTGTCGCTATTCTTTGTGTAATATCCGTGCCAATTGAAATATAGGTTCCGTTGGCGCCTTTTGACAACTGCCATTCAATCCATTTATAATCGCCATTGGCAGTCTTAATTTTTCGTTTAGAAATGTCGGTAAAATCGCTTTTGTTAAAAAAAACGTAATTGTAAATGGCGTTTTTTACCTGTTGCGCTTCTTGCTGATTTTCATAGGTTAGTTTCCACCATTTATCGCCCAAAATATCATTTACCTTATAGCCCAACATTTTTTCAACAGCCGGTGAAGAATAGATAATATTCCCTTCTTTGTCGCTCACCATCAACATAGAATCCACACTATTTAAAATGGTGTCGGACTGTATTTTGATTTCTTCCGTTTTTTTCCAATCGGTAATATCAACGCCTACAGAAACAAAAGTATTATTGGCGCCAAGAGAATCGCGCCATTCAATCCATTTCAAACTGCCGTCTTTGCAGCGCAGTTTGCGCTCATAAGGTTTAGGATTTACCTTAATTTTTCCTGAAGTTATTTGCAATACTTTTTCTTTGCATAATTGTGATTCTTCTTTCGAAAAAAAAGTCATATCCCACCATTTATCTCCCAAAAGTTGGTCAACTTTATAGCCAATTATTTGTTCGGTAGCAGGCGAAACGTAAGTAACGCGGCCTTTTTCGTCGCAGGAAATAACTATTAAATTTACTTCATTTAATAACGATTCGGAAAATTTTAATTTTTCAATTTCTTTATTTTTTTTCAAAAGACATTATATTTAAAAATGTATGAACATTTTATTTTCTGTTTCTATAACCTAAAATGATTCTCATCTTTGTAAATATAATTAAATAAAGCATTCAATAAAAAATAAACATAAATACAATTTTAAAACAGTGCAGCTTAGCCGCCAAACATCAAGACTCCCAATACAATTGAAGCAGCTCCAATGACTATTCCTGCAACGCTAAAAAAACCTGATGATTTTTTATTTTGTCTTTCCACTTTCAAAACATCCTCTTTTAAAAGTGCCGTTTTTGTTATTTCTCCGTTTACCGTTTTTACGCCGTAATAGTTTTTCTCCTTAAGTTCAATGGATTCATAAATGTATTCATCACCATTTGCCATTGTCACTTTGACAAACCCCTTTTCTTCCGATTGTGAAGCTTGCTCTAAATTTGTGGATTTCTGGTATACTTTACAACTTTGAAGCAGCATAAGCACTAACAAAATCCCTAAAATTTTATGAAAATTTTTGTTGAATATCTTTTTGGCAATTAACATTTGGATAGAAATTTAAATTTTAGTCTATTTTTTTTGGATCACATTTAATTAAACAAAAGTCAAATTGCCTAAATAAATTAACACCACCAAATATAATTAAATTTCTTTTTAAATACTCTTTTTAAAAACTGGCAATTTGGATAAATAAAAAAGCCACACGTTATTTTTGTGTGGCCTTTAGCTAGGATTATATTCGAGGGGTTTTGTTTATGTATGTCAAAAACTAAAATACTTATAGTTGAAGTTGGAATTTAAATACCAGAAACTTATTAAAAATATTAATGACTTCAGTTTTAGGCTAGTTGCATTTTTTTTCAAATTCAATCCTATTGTTTTCAAATCTCAAATCAATTTCCTCATCTTCCTCAATTTCATAAAGCACCCAATTAGTTGAAAAATCGGGCAAATCAATAAAATTTATTTTAACAACTATTTGATAGCCTGAATAGTCAACTTGCCAAGTACCATTGATTATATTTCCATTATTATCGGCTTTTACATTCCCGTTTTCAAAAAATGTAAATAAAAAATCTGAATATTCTTCCGTTTTTTCTACAGTATTTATATTTATATTTTCTACAATCCAACTGCAGGTTACCAAAAGTTGCGTTATTTGTTCTTTAGTGCAATCATTACAATCATCATCGTTATAGTCATTATTATCGTCTTCATTACAGCTGTCTTTTGCCTCTTCAATGGCATTTTCCATAGCATCCATATCATTTATAATTTTTTCCGATCCATCATAGAGCAACACATTAATTGGAAAATTTATTTGAACTATATGGTAATCTTCAATATCATCAATAAATTTATAAAATTGTTCGTCGTCTAAAACGGTAACCGTTTGAGCCAACTGATTGGCTGAATCAAAAATTGAAAAAGATATTGGATACACTATATCTATACATTCTATATCGTCATCCATTTCATTTTCACCTCCACAATCATCAACAAAACCTTCCAATTCTTCTGAATTGTTAATTGTAATTTGAGAGAAATCACTTAAAATTATTGTAATTGGAAAAACAATATCAAGCTGGTCACTATCATCATCAAATTCATCAAAAATTGCTTCAATATCATCATAATCTGCTTCAGATTCAATACTAAGTGATACGCCGTTAACCACTACCGTAGCCGGAAGTTTAATACTAATACAGCTCGCATTATCAATAATATTGTCTTTAGAACCATCATTCGTAACGGTACTTTTTACCAGTGTGGTTACAGTTGCATTTGCTATTAAAACTTCATTTTGATTTGGCTGAATTGTTTGGGAAATCTCTTTTTGACAAGAAACAAAACCGACTAAAAATAAACTCAAAAAAAGAAATTTAATTATTGATTGCATATTTTAATGTTTATTATTATAACCGTTTAGTCCAAAAATACCCTACCTATTTCAAAAAAAATTATCTTTACGTCGCAAATTTAGATACAACTTATTAAAGTTAATGGATATTCATAATAAAAAAGGCTTTTGTGATGAGAAAAATTTTAGTGATTTTTTTCTAAATCATTCTAAATTACTTCATAATTATATTTTTTACAAATGTGGTGATTTAGATTTGGCCAATGATATTGTTCAGGAAGCTTTTTTAAAATTTTGGGAAAACTGTCAAAAAATAATTTCTGGCAAAGCCA
>Ga0156193_192_pt3 | contig 33937 bp, 33 predicted proteins | sample RifCSPlowO2_12_FD_107846 | JGI IMG/M metagenome (GOLD analysis project Ga0156193, IMG submission 107846) | Flavobacteria bacterium RIFCSPLOWO2_12_FULL_35_11
TAATGACACCTTTAATGGTGGTTTGATTGCCAATTTGAATATTTTGGGTGTTGGCATTGGTTTCAGTTGTGAACGTGCAACTAACGCCAGCTTTATCTCCTTCAGCTTTTAAGAGAATTACTTTTTGATTATTGAAATCTTTCGAAATTTCAGCAACCGTGCCCGATATTTCGAGGACTTTAGAATTGCCCGCTTCGTCTAAATATTTGTCGTTTGCTTTTTTGGAATCCGTTAAATATTCATTCACAATTTCGCTCGCATTATAGCTAAAGTCGGTTTCTGTGTTTTGAACATCTCTGGCAGGTTTGTTGAACATATAATAGCCAACTCCGCCTCCAATAAGAATTCCCACGCCAATTACGATGAGCACTATTTTAAAAATTTTCTTTTTTGTTGTCATCTTTCAGTTTGTTTAAATTGTTTTAACTGAAGGTATAGACTTTCGGACTTTTAATTCCTGACAACAAGAAATTATTTTTTATGATTATTTAGGAGAATCCCTTTATTTGCAGTGCTTAAGGGTCGTAATTTTTTTAAATTATTTTGCGGAAGTTTGTGCGTCTTTACTAATTGGAAACCCTTTTAGCTCCCAATCCTTAAGCCCATATTGTAAGTTGTAAACATTTTTATAGCCGTTTGCTATCAATATTTCGGCAGTTTTACCGCTTCTGTAACCGGTTCTGCAGTAAACATAAATTGGCTTGTCTTTGGGCAATAATAGCAGGTTTTCTTTAAAGCTGAAGGAATAATAATTTAATTGCTCAGCATCTTTTATATGTCCGCTTTCAAATTCATAAAGTGTGCGCACATCCAGTAAAATGCCATCTTTTTTTGCTATAAGTTTTTTAAATTCTGAAGGATTTACAATTTTTATGGTTTGCTGCTGGGCATTTGCAAAAAACATTGCAGAAATTAAGGCTATTACAAAAAACAAATATTTCATATACTGATGATTTTTATCGAAAAAACGGGAAACTTAATTTGCTTTTTTATTATAGTTCAGTCAAGGAATAGTTTTAAAATAAAGAAATAAAAACGTTATTTTGTTTTTTTCAGCGCTTCCAAAATTTGTTCTTTTTTTTCTGAAGAAAGCTTCATTGGCACATTTTCTTGCTTATTGATTTTTTCCAAAGACTTTTCAATAATCTCACTTTGCTTTTCATAGGTTGCGCACTGGCCGCAAACAGCAGTGTGCATTTTTAATTGTATTTTTTCAACAGGTGACAATTTCGTTACCCACCTCTTTTCAATCAGTTCCGTAGCTTTTTTGCAAGAAAGCATTATTATATTCATCATTTTTTTCATCAGCTTACCCAATTTAATTCAATACATTTTTTCAACAGCAACTTTGCTCTATGGCTTATTTGCCAATAATTAGACATTGTTATTTGAAGCTCCTGACAGATGTCTGCACTTTTCTTGTCTAACAAATATTTAGATTGAATGACAAACTGCCAATTTTCAGGCAAATCTTTTATGCAACCTAATAGAATGGTGTTAAACTCAGGATTGTCAAGCCAATGTTGTTCGTCATTATCCGCTGCCTTTTTCCATTTATCATGTTCATCAAAAAAATTATCCGTTGTTTTTATTTGTTGCAAATAATCATTGGAAGAAATAATAAATTGTTTTGATTTTTTCCGATAATGATCAATAATTTTATTGTTCAAAATGGCGAATAGCCACGTTTTTGGCTGGCTTTTACCATCAAATGAATCTATTTTATGATACGCGGAAAGAAAGGTGTCCTGAACCAAATCTTCAGCGGTTTCTCTTGAAGAAATTTTATAAAAAGCCCAAGAAAAAAGTTCATCGCTAAATTGATTGACCCAACTTTCAAACAAGGTTTTTGTATTCTCTTTTGTTGATTTCATTATACTTTTTGCGATTTCTTTGAGCGCTAAAGATAGTATTTTTTGACATTTAGCCTTCAAGAATTTTATTAAATAAAACGAAATTGGCACTTAGTGTCTATTAAATGCATTCAATCCGTAAAAGCGTTATAATTGCCAGGTGATTATGTGGAAGAAGATCAATTAGAATAGCGTAGTATTTAATAAATCATTTAAAAAAGAATGATTTTTCAATATAAGCACTTTCCGCTATGTTGTCGCCTAAAAAATAAAGCCCTGTAAATCAAGTTATTACAGGGCTTTCAGCGGAGAAAGAGGGATTCGAACCCCCGGAGGTGTGACCCTCAACAGTTTTCAAGACTGCCGCAATCGACCACTCTGCCATTTCTCCTTTAGCGAGGGCAAATATAGAACCCTTTTTTGTTTTTCTGAAACTTTTTAGTGTTTTTTTTAGGATATTTTTTAGCGATTATTTCAGTACATTTGAGTGTTTAAATAATCAGATGAATCCAATTTTAGAAATTGTCCTATTAATCGTGATAGGTTTTGTTGCGGGTGTTATAAATACCATTGCGGGCGGCGGCTCATTATTAACCTTGCCTATTCTAATTTTTTTGGGATTGCCTCCAAATGTGGCAAACGGCACAAACCGCATTGGCATTTTGTTTCAAAGCATTTCCACAACGGCCGGCTTTAAAAGCAAAGGGATTCTCACGTTTCCATTTAGCATATACGTCAGTATTTCCGCATTAATTGGCGCGCTTATTGGCGCTCAAATTGCTGTTGACATCAAAGGCGAAACCTTTAATAGAATTTTGGCTGTTGTCATGGTGTTGGTCGTTGTTTATATGGTTTTAAATCATAAATACAAACAATTTAATTTATTGGAACGCACTTCGGGCAAGTATTTATGGTTAAGTATTTTCCTGTTCTTTTTTGTGGGCATATATGGCGGATTTATACAGGCAGGCGTTGGTTTTATGATGTTGTTGGTGCTGTCTTCCATAAACAATATTTCCTTGGTAAAAAGCAATGCAATTAAGGTAACTGTAACGTTGGTTTTTACTGTTGCTTCGCTCGCGATTTTTTTGGCGAACGACAAAATTAATTGGAAATATGGATTGCTTCTTGCAATAGGAAGCGCTGTTGGAGGTTGGTTTGCCAGCCGATGGTCCGTAAAAAAAGGTGATGGTTTGGTTAAAATATTTATGATTGTTATGGTGGTCATTATGGCAATAAAACTCTGGTTTTTCTAAATTATTTTGGCGTTCCACTGCGGGTCGTGCTTTCCGTTACAATCTTTTTTTCGGAGAAAAACCTCAAAAAAAGTATTTCCACTACAATCACTAACGCGAATTAAATTACGATTTTAGATTTTAGATTAGTACTGGTGCGTTAATATTCTTTTTTTGTTTGCAAGGTATTGATTTATATAAACATATAGACGTTCTTTGATTTTTTGATTTGATTTGAAAGTTTATGATTTTACATTTAAAAGTGTAAAATTATGAATTCAGGTAAATATATTTTTTCCCAATTATTAAATTTTGTGAATAAATATGAGTTTGAAAAAATTGTCAATAGGTACAACGGTAATTATCGGGTACGAGAACTTAATTGTTGGAATCAATTTATTCAGTTATTTTTTGGACAACTTACTAATCTCAACTCCCTACGCGATATTTATTTGTGTCTTAAAGCTCATAATAGCAAGTTGTATCATTTAGGGATTAAAAATTATGTAAGTCATACCACTTTGTCATGAGCCAACGAAATACGTGATTGGCAGATTTTTTCTGATTTTGGTAATCATCTGATTGAATTAGTACGCCCTCTTTATAAAAACAGTGAAGTGCCTAATTTATCAATTGATAATGAACTTTTTGCGTTAGATTCAACCACTATTTCCTGTAGCATTAATCTCTTAACTTGGGCTGAAGGAAAATACAGTCGTGGAGCAGTAAAGATGCACACTTTACTTGATTTACGAGGTAGTATTCCGAATTTTATTCTTGTTACAGATGGTAAATACCACGATAGCAATGTACTTGACCAAATTATTCCCGAGCCAGATGCCATTTATATAATGGATAAAGCCTACGTCGATTTTAAGGCACTATACCGCATCAATACTCATAATTCTTATTTTGTTACAAGAGCAAAATCGAGTTTAAAATACACAATTATCGAACAAAATTTCAATATTGACGAAAAAACAGGCTTAAGAGCCGATAAAACAATTGAACTAACTGTTGTTAAATCGAAAAAATTATATCCCGAAAAACTTCGCTTAATAGTGTATTACGATGCAGAAAAAGACAATTATCTTGTTTTTATGACAAATAATTTTGAAGTAACAGCTCTTGAAGTCTCATATATTTATAAAAACAGGTGGCAAATAGAAACATTTTTTAAATGGATAAAGCAAAATTTAGTAATTAAAAAACTTTGGGGACATTCTCAAAACGCTGTCAAAACACATATTTGGATAGCTATTTGCACTTATTTAATCGTTGCTTATGTAAAAAAATCCGTAAAAAGTGAGCTGTCAATTTATCAGATTATGCAAATTTTAAGCAATCTGCTTTTGACAAAACGCCGATAAGTCAATTATTGAACGACTTTCAAAACAATCAAAATGTCAATGAACATCAATATAATATTTTTGATGATTAAACTATTTTTTTTAACGCACCAGCACTAAGTTATGAACTACGATTTCTTAATTTAGACTTTAGACTTTTGACCTACTGCCTATTTAATAAAATGAAGAAAGGGAAGCCAGTAATACCGCTTGTAACCCCTTACAATCGATATTTTAGTAGCTTCCCAGTTTTTTAAGGCAATACTGTTTTAAGCAGCACTGCTATTTTGTGGGTAATAGGATACTTTCGGTCTCCTTAAATGAAAAATCATTGTATGACAATAATTTTTATGCGTATGCTAAAAGGAATTTAATGTATTAACCTCTTGATTTTTAAAACCGTTGTGGGGACAACCATTTTTATGCTTTTGATGATAAAACCGTTGTGGGGACAACCATTTTTATGCTTTTGATGATAAAACCGCTGTGGGGACAACTTTTTTATTTAATGAACTTTTTCTTTTCTGGACCTTTAATAAAACCGTTGTGGAGACAACCATTTTTATACTTTTGAATATAAAACCGTTGTGGGGACAACTTTTAATAAAACCGTTATGGGGACAACGCGAATTAAGGGTTTATTTATCGCTGTTTTAGTTATAATATTACAGTAAAATACAATTTTGTGGACTCACAACATCACCGGTTTGGTTAATGTAATTGAAACAAGGCATTAAAGTGTTGATGTAAATTCTGTTTACTTGTTCCGTTAAAGTGATTTTTTTGCCCATACTGTTGTTTACTACTGTTAAATGAGGGGCTCTGTCTGTTTGTTTTAAAGGGGTTGCTTTCATTTTGTTTAATTTAAGATTAAAATTAACTTCCGTTTAGTGTGGGGGATTGTTTATATTTTTTTTACTTTTTTATAAAAATATTGGTAAAGTAATTTCTGTTTTCCATATTTGAACCCGTTGAGATCCCAAAGTGGGTATAGTCTGGATTTTCCATAATTTTTCTGTGACCATCGCTTGCGATCCAAGCATTTACAACACCTTCAGCAGTGCTGTAGCCAAAGCCGACATTTTCGCCGACTGTTTTGGCACCTGCCTCTTCCATTAAAATTTGGGCTCTTTCCGCAAAATTGTCGTGGCTTATCGCTCCAGCTTCAATCATATAATTGGTATGGCCGTCTGCCACGCCTGAAACAATGTTTAAAGTGCTTAGGGCTGATAATCCCATGCTTGTTCTGTGGGCGTTTACCAGACTTACGATTTCAGATTCCATAGGGGAATAAACAACTTTAGCGTTAACAACTTCGCTGTTTTCATTAAAGTAAACTCCGTCTTCTTCTTTAGCGCAGGAAAATAATAGGGTAGTTAAAAGGAGTAATGCGATTAATTTTGGAGTATGCGTTTTCATTTTTTTGGGGTTAGGGGTTAGGGTATTTTTTAAGCGTATTGGGGTTGATTTATTTTTTTTTTGGTTTTGGGGTTATAATTAATTGTGCTTTCGGGGTTTTGGTTTTTATGCTTTTAAACTCGGGGTTATTCGTTTTCTAATGATGTAAATGTAAGACTAATATTTTAATATGCAAATAAAAAGTATAAAAAATTTACCGTTTGTTGTAAAAAACTTACCATTTGTTTTTAAAATACGTTATTTCATCTGATTTTAAAGGGTTTGCGACTTTATAAAAATTTACCATTTGTTATAAAAAACTTACCATTTGTTTGTAAAATATGTCAAAAAAAATGATAAAAATGTAAAATAATGCCTTTTTATGGATCAATTTTGAATGCAAAAAAGCGTAAAATGTCGTATTTTCAAAAAAGCTGCTCGGATGTTGATTTAATAGAGGCGTTTGAATTTTTGGCAAATGCCCAAAATGAGCTCTTTATGATTTGGATTGGTTTCAAAATATTGACTTTCAAAAGAATGGTGCTAAGAAATTTTAACCAACAATTTTAGGATGGTACATTTTGCAAATGGTGGAACAAGCATAAATGCGGAAATGAAATGAAGTCGGAAAATTAGTGACAGGACTTTACAGGGAGTTAATTCATTGGTCAAAACGAAATTTCAAAAGGGTTTAATGTTATTTGTATAACAAATATTTCGCCCTTACTTTTTTAAACACTTCAATTTCGGGTTGCCAGGAATTGTGTATTTCTTTGGCAGGCACGCCGTTTTTTATTTGGTTTTCCAGTTCGGTGGCTCCGGCATGGACGGTAAAGGATGTGTCAAAAAAGGACTCCGTATTGGGTGTTTTTGCATAGGCGTCGAGCAACCATGAGATGTTAACGCTGCTTATTCGATGGGTGTTTTTTAAATCGACGCCATAACACAGTTTGCCCATGTGTTTTGGAGATTTGGCACCGGCATTGGGCTGTGGCGTATAACTAAACGCAGTTTTAGGAAAAAATGGCGCGCCGTATTGCTGAAACTGATTTTCGGTTCCCCTTCCGGCATTGATGGTGGTGCCTTCAAAAAAGCCCAGACTCGGATACAAATTGATCGCCTTGTCGTTTGGCAGGTTTGGGGATGGTTTAATGGGAAGTGCGTATTCGCTTTGGTGCACATAGTTTTTAAGGGGAATTATCGTCAAATTACAGAGGATCTTATTCTTAAGCCAATGTTCACCGTTAATCATTTGCGCGTATTCGCCAATGGTCATGCCGTACACCAGCGGAACCGGATGCATGCCCAAAAAACTGCTGTGTTCCATTTTTAAGGTAGGCCCGTCTACATAATGTCCGTTCGGATTCGGCCGATCCAATACTAGGAGCGGAATGCCATTTTCGGCGCAAGCTTCCATGATATAATGTAGGGTAGATATATAGGTGTAAAATCGCACCCCAACATCCTGAATGTCGAAAACAACCAAATCAATTCCTATGAGCTGTTCAGCGGTAGGCTTTTTGTTTTTGCCGTACAAAGAAACAATGGACAACCCTGTTTTTAGGTCAATGCCGTCCGTCACCGCTTCGCCTGCATCCACATCACCCCGAAATCCGTGTTCCGGAGAAAATACCTTGGAAATGTTTATGCCCAATGAAAGTAGGGAATCCACCAAATGTGTATAGCCATTCTTTTTGAAGATAACACTGGTTTGATTGGCTACAATCGCTATATTTTTGCCTGCCAATAAAGGCAAATAACTTACCGTATTGTTTGCGCCCACAACAATTTCGTGGGTAATGCCTTTTGCCTTACGGTCGATAACGGTGGTCTGTTTTTTTACGGAACAGGAATTCAAACTAAAAAACAATGTTAAAACCAATAAGAAATATGTATTTTTGAACCGCATAGAAATCATAGACCAATTGAATTACGAGTTATTTATTGCAAAACGCATTATTGCCGCTAAGCAATACAAAAGTAGCATTTCATCTCCAATAATAAAAATCGCGATTATTGCCATTGCAATGGGCATGGTCATTATGATGGTCTCCGTGGCCACCGGCATCGGGCTACAGAAAAAAATACGCGAAAAATTGTCGGGCTTTAACGGACATATACAAATCACGAATTTCGACGACAACAATTCGGAAATCACCTTAAACCCGGTGTCCAAAACACAGGAGTTCTACCCGAAATTCACCACCATAGACGGCATCAAAAATGTGCAGGTTTTTGCCACCAAGGCAGGGATTATCAGGACCAAAACCGATTTTGAGGGCATTATTTTTAAGGGCGTGGGGCAAGAGTACGACTGGACTTTCTTTAAAGAATACCTCACCATAGGAAGGTTGCCCGATTTTTCCAAGGAAGTTGCCAATGAAGTGCTGATTTCCGAAGAAATCTCTAAAAGACTCGACATCCAGCTGGGCGATGAGTTTAACATCCTGTTTGTAAAGGAGGATCCGGCAAAAGCGCCGTGGATTCGCGTGGTGACGGTGGTTGGTGTCTACAATTCCGGATTTCAGGAGTTTGATGAAAATTTTGTGATCGCCGATATCAGGCACATTCAAAAAATGAACCGTTGGACCGCTGATGAAGTGGGCGGATTTGAAGTGTTGCTGAACAATTTCGACGAGATTCAGGAAAAAAGCGACCAGATTTACCTGCAAACAGCCTCCACGCTAAACAGCAAAAGCGTCATAGAGAAATACCCTTCCATCTTTGAATGGATCAGTTTGTTTGACAACAATATGGTACTCATTATCGCCATTATGATTTTGGTGGCAGGCATCAATATGATTACTGCTTTGCTGGTGCTTATTTTGGAACGGACCCAAATGGTAGGGATATTGAAGGCCCTGGGCGGCTCCAATTTCAGCATCAGAAAAATCTTTTTATACAATGCAGGCTATTTGATTCTAAAAGGATTGTTTTGGGGAAACCTCATCGGACTCACCCTGCTGTTTGCGCAAAAATACTCAGGCGTTTTAACGCTTGATCCTTCAACCTATTATGTAAACACTGTTCCTGTCCATATCGATTTTGGCTACATTGCCCTATTGAATATTGGAACCCTGTTGTTATGTCTTTCCATGTTGATCATTCCTTCCATCATCATCGCAAAAATAAGTCCGGCAAAATCTATAAAATTTGAGTAAGGGAAATGAAAGGTTAAAGAAAAAAAGGTACGTCCCTGATATATTGTAAATCCAACAATCCAAAATACCTAATACTAGCTACCTGATAACAACCACCAGATACGATTTGTCAAATTTTATTTTTAAATGCTTCATTTTCTTTTTGTTATAATAAAATAAATTAAGTAAATTTGCACTCCTTTTAACGAGAGTAGATTTTAAAAGGGGTGAGAAAAAAAATAATGTAAACCAACTCTTTGCGTTATTATCGTGTAAAAATCTGGATAACAATAAGATACAAATAATTATCATCAGCAAGTATGTCTGAAGAAACAAAAAATACTGAAGAGCAAAACGATGCTCCTGAAGTAAATCAAACAGCGGCGAAAGCCCAAACAGAAACTACTGAAACAGTAGCTGAAACAGTTGAGACGCCAAAAGCTGAAAAAGAAACTATTGAAGAAGTAGTTGAAACAGTTGAAGCTCCAAAAGCTGAAAAAGTGACTGAAGAAGCAGTAGTCGAAGCAGTTAAAGCTCCAAAAGCGACAAAAGCTGAAAAAGCAACTAAAGAAGAAGTAGCTGAAACAGTTGAAGCTCCAAAAGCCAAAAAAGTAAACCCAGAAGAATTTTTAGCGAATTTTGACTGGCACATGTACGAAGAAGGTATTGAAGCAATTGACGCAGAAAACCTAAAATCTTTTGAAGCAGCTTTAGAAGTTACCTTAGGAATTGTTAGTGAACGTGAAGTAATTGAAGGTATTGTTGTAAGAAAAACAGACCGTGAAGCAATTATTGACATCAATGCAAAATCTGAAGGTGTTATTTCATTGAACGAATTTCGTTACAACCCTAATTTAGCCGTTGGAGACAAGGTTGAAGTTTTGGTTGATAGAAGAGAAGACAATACCGGTCAATTGGTATTATCTCACAAAAAAGCAAGAGTTATTAAAGCTTGGGATCGTGTAAACAATGCACATGAAACAGGTGAAGTAGTTAACGGTTTCGTTAAATGCAGAACTCGTGGCGGTATGATTGTAGATGTTTTCGGAATCGAAGCATTCTTGCCAGGTTCTCAAATTGATGTTAAACCAATTAGAGATTACGATCAATATGTTGAAAAAACAATGGAATTCAAAGTGGTGAAAATCAACCATGAATTTAAAAACGTTGTGGTTTCCCATAAAGCGCTTATTGAAGCCGATATTGAAGTTCAAAAGAAAGAAATTATTGGTAAATTAGAAAAGGGCCAAGTATTGGAAGGTGTTGTTAAAAACATTACTTCATACGGCGTTTTTGTTGATTTAGGTGGTGTTGACGGATTAATTCACATTACAGATTTATCTTGGTCAAGAATCAATCACCCAAGTGAAGTGGTTGAATTAGATCAAGTATTAAATGTTGTAATTCTTGATTTTGATGATGAAAAAACAAGAATTCAATTAGGATTAAAACAATTAAATAAACATCCTTGGGAAGCTTTAGACCCTAATATTAAAGTAGGTGACACTGTTAAAGGTAAAGTAGTTGTACTTGCTGATTACGGTGCATTTATTGAAGTTTCTAAAGGTGTTGAAGGATTGATCCACGTTTCTGAAATGTCTTGGTCAACTCATTTACGTTCAGCTCAGGATTTCGTGTCTGTAGGCGACGAAGTGGAAGCTCAAGTATTGACTTTAGACAGAGATGAAAGAAAAATGTCTTTAGGAATTAAACAATTGCACCCAGATCCTTGGACCAACATTGCAGAAAAATACCCAGTAGGTTCAGTTCACACCGGTACGGTGCGTAACTACACAAACTTTGGTGTTTTTGTTGAATTGGAAGAAGGTATTGACGGTTTGGTTTACATTTCTGACCTTTCTTGGACCAAAAAAATTAAACATCCATCAGACTTCGTTTCTGTAGGTGATAAATTGGAAGTTCAAGTGTTGGAATTGGATGTTGAAGGACGTAAATTGAATTTAGGTCACAAACAAACCAATGAAAATCCTTGGGATGCTCATGAAGAGAAATTTGCAATCGATTCAATTCACGAAGGAACTGTAAAAGATAAAAGCGATAAAGGATTGATAGTTGCATTGGAAGACAATGTTGAAGCATTTGTTCCAAGTCGTTTTATCATAAAAGAAGATGGTTCTAAATTGGCTAAAGGCGATGTTGCTCAATTCAAAGTGATTGAGTTCAACAAAGAATTTAGACGTATTGTAGCTTCACATACCTCAATTTTTAAAGCTCAAGAAGAGAAAAATGTTAAAGTAGCACAACAAAAAAGTGTTGATACTGCCGAAAAAACTACTCTTGGCGATATAGGTGGTGATCTTGCCGCATTGAAGAAAAAAATGGAAGGAAACTAATTCCTAATTCATTTTAAAATAAAAAAAGGCTGCATCAAATTTGATGCAGCCTTTTTTATTACAACCATAAAAATTATCTTTGTTGCACTAAATTCAAAAAATGTCATTAATAAAATCAATCTCAGGAATCAGAGGCACTATCGGCGGCCAGGTAAATACCAATTTAACCCCAATAGACACCGTAAAATTTGCCGCGGCTTATGGTATGTGGCTTAAAAATCATACAAATAAAAAGGAACTTACCGTAATCTTGGGCAGAGATGCCAGAATTTCGGGAAAAATGGTCAGCAGTTTGGTAGCAAACACTTTAGTGGGTTTGGGAATAAACGTAACCGACATCGGCTTGTCAACCACACCAACAGTTGAATTGGCTGTGATGCTTGATGCTGCTGACGGCGGAATTATTATCACTGCAAGCCACAATCCGAAACAATGGAACGCCTTAAAATTATTGAACCATAAAGGTGAATTTTTAAGTGCATTGGATGGGGAAGAGGTGTTGGGAATTGCAGAAAATGACGGCTATATTTTTGCAGAAGTAGATGATTTAGGCAAGTATAGAAAGAAAGCAAATTATATTAATAAACACATTCATGAAGTATTAAATTTAAAATTGGTGGATGTGGAAGCCATAAAAAAAGCCAATTTTAAAGTGGTGCTCGATGCCGTAAATTCAACCGGTGGCATTGCAATTCCGCCTTTATTGGAGAAATTGGGCGTTCAATGTGTTGAATTGTATTGTGAGCCTAACGGAGAATTTCCCCACAATCCGGAACCTTTAAAAGAGCATTTAACCGATATATCAGAATTGGTGGTTAAAGAAAAAGCAGATTTAGGAATTGTGGTTGATCCCGATGTAGACAGGCTGGCCCTTATTTGTGAAGACGGTTCTATGTTTGGGGAAGAATATACGTTGGTTGCCTGTGCAGATTATGTGTTGGGTAAAACTAAAGGAAATACAGTATCCAATTTGTCATCGTCAAGAGCTTTAAGAGACGTAACGTTAAAACATGGCGGCAAGTATCAGGCTAGCGCGGTAGGGGAAGTAAATGTGGTGGAATTAATGAAAGCGACCAATGCGGTAATTGGAGGGGAAGGAAATGGTGGCATTATTTATCCGGAGTCGCATTACGGAAGAGATTCATTGGTTGGTATTGCATTATTTCTGTCGCGTTTGGCAAATTCAAAAGTTTCCTGCAAACAATTACGAGACAGTTATCCGGCTTATTTTATGAGCAAAAATAAAATTGAGTTAACGCCAAAAATCAATGTTGATGAAATACTAAGCACCATTGCAGCCAATTATAAAAATGAAGACGTGATTACGGTTGACGGCGTTAAAATTAATTTTGAAACCGAATGGGTGCATTTAAGAAAATCGAATACAGAACCAATTATCAGGATTTATACCGAAAGCACTTCGCAACAAAGTGCTGATGATTTGGCAAACAGATTTATTGCTGAAATTAGCCAATTAACCAATTAGCCAATGAAGAATTATAGAATTTATAGAATAGAGATAAGAGAAAAGAGACTAAAAAACAATTAAACGATTACACAATTCAACAAAATTAACAATTGTCAATTATCAATTATTTTGGTGCTTTATCTCTGTGTTTGAATCGTTTATGAGTCCAGAAATAGTATTCTGGCTGTGTGCGAATTTGTTTTTCAACTTTTTCTAAAAAAATATCGGTCAATTCATAATCGGGGAATTTTTGGGCTTCATTGGTAATTAAACTAAAAGAAGTTTCATAATAGCCCCGTTTTATTTTTTTCGTTTCAATATAAACTATATTCATATTAAATCTTTTTGCCAGCATTTCTGCACCGGTATGTATGGGCACTTTTACTCCTAAAAATTCACTCCAGTAAAATGTTTTGGAAAGTTGGGGAGACTGATCGCTTAGCAAACCGTACATCGCCTGAATATGGTTCTTATGATTGTGTTTAATTTCAGCAATTATTTTTGAAGTCTGGATTAAATGCGTGCCGAACTTGGCTCTTGATTTTATGATCTTTTCATTGAAATAAGGGTTTGCAACTTTGGTAAAAGCCGCATATCCTTTATATTTAACAAAAGCATCCAAACTCATAATCCATTCCCAATTGGCATAATGCGGCCCTGTAAGCATTACACTTTTGCCATCTTTATATAATTCTTCAAAAAATTCAAGATTTGTGAATTTATATCGCTTGTAAACTTCCTGTTTAGATACTGTGAAGAATTTTATCATTTCAATAAAAACATCAGCAAAATGATGGTAAAACTTTTTGCTTATTCCAGTAATTTCTTCATCAGATTTTTCTGGAAATGTCAGCTTTAAATTGGATAAAACTACCTTTTTTCGGTAGCCAATTACATAATACACCAATAAATAAACCCCATCTGAAATGCCGTATAAAATACGAAAAGGCAACATTGAAAGAAGCCAAATTAATGGATAAACCAATATGTAAACTAATAAATTCACCATAAGGATGCAAATATCGCATTTAATTTTTAAATATTTTTTTATTGGCGCTTAAACAAAGAAACGGTATCGGCAATTTTTTATACTTTCGCTATTTAAAATTTAGAAGCATGAATATAGACAGGGTACTTTTAATACTTATTGCTGCAAATGTGATGATTTCCATTAAAGGATTTAGTGACGACCTGTTTTTTGATAAATATAAATTCCAGATTGGTGCAGTTATAAGAGGTGAAAAAGTAAGGATGCTTTCATCGGCATTTTTACATGTTGATTATCTTCACCTAATTTTAAATATGTATGTTTTATATATTTTTGCCCCTGTAATTATACTTAATCTAGGTATAATTAAGTTTTTGATATTGTATTTTGGGAGTTTGCTTGCAGGAAGTATCTTAACGCTCAGTTATCATAAAAAAGAATTGTATTATACTGCAGTGGGTGCTTCAGGAGCTGTTGCGGGCATTATTTATGCAGGTATTTTATTAAACCCCGATATGAAATTGATTATGTTTCCGCTACCAATTCCAATTCCTGGTTATATTTTCGGTATTGGTTATTTGGTGTATTCTATTTACGGAATGAAAAATAAAGTGGGTAATATTGGGCATGCGGCACATTTAGGAGGGTCTATTGGCGGTTATGCGTTGATGTTATTGGTTTATCCGGAAGTGTTTACAAACAGCACGTCAACAGTTATTTTATTGGGTATACCAATTGTGCTCTTGTTATTATTCGGAAAAAGATTTATATAAAAAAAGCCAAACGAAAGTTTGGCTTTTTTTGAGCGAGAGACCGGGCTCGAACCGGCGACAGTCAGCTTGGAAGGCTGAAGCTCTACCAACTGAGCTACTCTCGCAAATGCTTGGCAAATATACAATCCTTTTAGACTTTTACAAACATTTTTTAAGAATTTTAAAACTTTTTTAAGTAATGGTATCCCAATTTTTTATAGCCAAGGTTCTCATAAAACTTGTGCGATTTCACGTTCTCAATATAGGTATTTAATTCAGAGGCTTCATAACCAATGCTTTGTGCGTAATTGAAAATCCATTCAAATAATTTTTCCCCCAATCCTTTATTTCTGTGATTTTTGCCAATCACCACATGATCAGGCTCAACAGTTTTTCCGCAATAGTGCCTTGTCAAAAACCAAAGTCCGCTAATACCAACCAATTCTTCATTTAAAAACACGCCAACACATTCATAATGCTGTGTTGTCATTTCCAACAAGCGTTCTTTTAACACAATTTCGGGCGTATTTGTGTTCAATTCCCTTAGCAGCGGCAAAATTGCAACTATATTTTCTTTCTCAATTAATTTAATTTCAAGATGTTCCATATTAATAGTAAATTAGCATCATTCATGTCAATAGTATGAAAATAATTTCAGAAAAAGAATTGTTTCCGTTATTATGTGAACAATCCCAATAAATTAAAAAATATATTCAAAGCAATGATACAAATTAAAGAAATTTCAGCGAAAGAAACTTTTCCAATTAGGTTAGAAGTATTACGCAAAAACATTCCGCTGCCTTATGAATTTAATGGCGATTTTGATAAAGAGACATTTCATTTAGGCGCTTTTAAAAACGAGGAACTCATTGCAGTTTCCAGTTATATGAAAGCCAGCAATAAAAATTTTGAAGGGAATCAATACCAATTGAGAGGGATGGCCACTTTAACAGAATATCAGGGTTTTGGCGCCGGCAAATTAATGCTGCAAAAAGCGGTACAAATTTTAAAAGAAAAAAACACAACCATTTTATGGTGTAATGCACGTATTGCGGCTGTTGAATTTTATAAAAAACAAGGCTTTCAAACTTTTAGTGAAAAATTTGAGATTTCACCAGTGGGAGAACATTATGTGATGTTTAAAGAATTAAAATAATTAAAACACGCCTATTAACGCCATTCAACAGGCTTTTATTGTATTTTGTATTATAGATAGAACCATTCTATTTTTTCTATCGAAAAAATTAGTTTAGATTTGTTTTTTATAATTTGTTAGAAATCAATTGCTAGACTACAAATTAAATATTTTTTTTCATAGTGCACCAATAGAAAATAATGAAAAATAGATTTATAATTTTATTTTATTTGGGGTTTTCTTCGCTTTTAATGGCTCAGGAAACCGCCGAAATAAATAAATTGAAAAAGGAACTTCAACATGAATTGGTTGATACATCAAAAGTGACCATTCATTTAAAAATTGCAAATTTATATTTGAAAAGCAATACAGATTCTGCTTTTGTAAATTTATCCAAGGCTTTGGCATTGGCGAAAAAAGCGAATGACCAATCTAAAATTGCGCAAACTCTAAATAAGATTGGATATTATTATGAAAAAACTGTTAACTATAAAAATGCCATAAAAAATTACAAAGATGCTTTTTTGATATATGAAAAACTGAAAGATAAAAAGAAAATGGCCATGGTTTACAATTCTCTTGGCATCAATTATTCAGAATTATATGCGGAAGACAGAGCTATTGAAAATTATTTAAAATCATTGAACTTAAATAAGGAGATTTTAAATAAAGATGGTATCGCATCAAATTACACCAACATTGGCAATCTGTATTATCAGGAAGAAAATTACGGATTGGCTGAAAAATATTTTAGAGATGCATTGCTTATTTATGAAAAGCTAAAAAACAAGTATGGAATTTCAAGTTCCTATACAAATATTGCAAACGCAATGGCCGACAATGGAAAAGTTGCAGAAGGATTGAATTATTATAAAAAATCTATTGCTATTGAAGAGGAATTGGGTTATCAATATGGCATCGCTATCAATTATAACAATATTGGAGATTGCTATATCAATTTAAAACAATATAAGGAGGCAATGGGATATCTTGATAAAGCGATGAAAATTGCCGATAGTTTGGGCGAAAGAGATTTGCAGTCGATAGTGCTTTTAAATATTTCTGATGTTGAAAATAAGCGAAAAAGGTTTCAGAGTGCGATTTATGCTGCAAGAGAAAGTTATGCTATTGCAGATTTAATAGGGAATTTAGACTATAAGTCGGAAAATTTATTACAGGCTTCAATAGCTTATGAAGGTTTGGGAGATAATGTTTTGGCATTAAAACGTTTAAAGGAATATACCGCCATTAAGGATAGTTTGTTAAAAATGGACAGGGTAAAAAAGATTAAATTGTTCAATACCTTAAACGAATTAGAAAAATCGCAGTACACCATAACTGATTTATCAAAAACAAGTGAAGAGGCACAATCAAATTATGAGAAAGAAAAGAAATACACCCATATTTTAATTATTGCTATAGTCATTTTTGCCTTTTTGTTAATTTTATTGATTCAACAAAATGCGTCTAAGAAAAAAGCTTTTAGTTTATTGGAGTTTAAAAATTATCAGGTCCATAAAATGAAAGATGAAATTGATGGGCAAAGCGATAAATTAAAACTATTGAATAGCACTAAAGATAAATTTTTCTCCATTATTGCCCATGATTTAAAAAACCCTTTCAATTCAATAGCAGGTTTTACAGACCTAATGATAGAGAATAATGAAATATATGATGAAACAAAGAGATTAAAATTTTTAAAAATAATTAAAGGCTCAACCGCAAAGGTTTCCAATTTGTTAGATAACTTACTTATATGGGCTAATTCACAATCGGGGAATTTAAAATTTAATCCGAAAAATATAAATTTGGCGCAACAAGTGTCTAATGTAGTTTCATTTTTGGAAATTCAGGCCATTAATAAAGATATCTCGATTTTAAATAAGGTTGAAAAAAACGTTTTTGTGAAGGCCGACGAGAATATGTTAGACACCATTCTTCGAAATCTCATCTCAAACGCCATAAAATTTACCCAACCAAAAGGAGAGATTCAAATTTTTTCATCATTGAAAAAGGATTTTGTTGAAATCACGGTAAAAGACAACGGAGTTGGTATGACAGAAGTTGAAATTGCGGCCATTTTCAACGTTAACGAAATAAGTTCCACTTTGGGAACTTCAAATGAACAAGGCTCAGGATTGGGTTTGATTTTATGTAAGGATTTTGTGGAAAGCCATGGCGGAAAAATTTGGGTGAAAAGCGCGGTAAACGAAGGCAGTGAATTTAAGTTTACGTTGCCAATTTGGAAAGATTAACCTAATAAAATAAGGATATATATATTAGTAAAAAAACAGGCAATTTGCTTGGGTTTATTGTTTTTATTAATTCAATAAATAGAGTCTAAATTATTTAATGAAAAGTCAATTTGCTCTCAATAAGATTGTTGAAAATTAAAACTTGTAAAATGTTTAAAATAAGTAATTTAATAACAAAAAATTTCGCTATATTTGATATGTATTTGGTTTAACAGTATTGTTTCAAAATTGAAAATATGATTAACAAATGCAAAATTACTAATACATACTAATTAAGTTACTAAGAAAAGGAAAACCAGGCAATTTGTCTGGTTTTTTTTGAAGGTGATGGAAATTATCTTAATTTTTTTACAGCATTATAGCACTTCCATAAAAATCAACATGTAATAACTGCCGGTGATTATAAACACAACACCTGCAATAGTGCGCATTGCTTTTTCAATTTTAGTGATTCTTTTGTAAAAAGTTCCTACACTATTGGCGGTAAAAGCCAATAAATAGGTAAAAAGCAATACTGGCAATCCTGTTCCGAAGGCAAAAATTAAGGGTAAATACAAGCCGTTAATGCTAGAAATGCTCATTGGGATTAACATGCCAAAATACAATGCGCCGCTGTAAGGACAAAAGGCCAATGCAAAAACGGCTCCTATTAAAAATGAGCCCAATAAACCCTTATCTTGAAATTTTTCAGACAACTTATCGCTAAAATTCATTTTGTTGAAGAAATTCAACCGAATAACATTCAGCATTATTAAGCCAATAACAATAAGCAAAGGACCTAAATACTTTTCACCATTCTGGTTAAAAAATCGAGCGATATGAAATTTATTGGCTCCAAAAAATAAAATTAATCCTATGGTTGTATAAGTGAATGCCCTGCCAAGAGAATATAAAATTCCGCTTAAAAAAACCTTTTTTTTGCTTGCAATATTTTTAGAAATAAATGCCGTAGCGGTAATGTTGGTCGCAAGCGGACAAGGACTAATGGCAGTCATAAGTCCCAGCACAAATGCAGACAAAACAGGAATATTGTTATTTTCTAAAAGCGATTGCAAAAAATCCATCTATATATTTTTAAGCTGGACGGCTATTGTTTGCTTTAATTCTTCTGAAAATGCTTTTTGATCGTTGCCATTCATAAAAGCGAATTCAGTTAAATCAATTTGTTTTGCTTTTCCATTTTTTACAACATTCAAAAATAGGGAAGTACCTGATGCCTGAAATTTTTCAGCCAATTTTTCATTTTCTTCTTTATCGACATTTATAATTTTAAAGGTGATTTTGCCGCTTTTTAATTCATTGGCAAAATAGGTGTCCAAAGTGTATTTTGTGTTAGCTTCTATGGCTTTACAGGTTTTGCATCTGTTTGTGGAGTGAAAATCAATCACTTCAATTACATTTTTAGTTGCTTGTTTGTCAGCTGTTTTGTTTTGTGCATTTCCTATGCAGGAAAATAAAAACAGACTCAAAATAATTGTTGATAAAATAGGAAGTTTTTTCATTTTTTATGATTTAAATGGTTATAAAATTAGGTTAAATAAATATCCGGAGATGATAATGCATATGGTTACCACTCCAAAGAAAATTCCGATTAATTTAAGGGTCATTACTTTTTTAAGCAGCGTAGCTTCAGGTATAGAAAGGCCAACAGTTGCCATCATAAAAGCAATGGCTGTTCCCATTGGGATTCCTTTTGCAACAAAAACCTGAATAACAGGAACAATACCGGCAGCATTGGCATACATTGGAACTGCCAAAATAACCGCCAAAGGAACAGTCCACCAAGCGCCGCTTCCCAAATATTTGGCGAAGAAATTTTCAGGAACATAACCGTGCATTGCGGCGCCAATGCCAACACCAATAATAATATATAACAAAACGCCTTTTACAATATCCCAAGCACCTTTGGTGATTTCTGGCAAACGCTGCTTGAATGTCCTTTTTTCTTCTTCATATTCATCACCTGCTTTTTGTGCATTTGCCAAAATATTTTTCACCCAGTCGGTCAAAAGCGGTTCTAAATGGAATTTTCCCAACAACCAACCGCCGAAAGTCCCCAATAAAATACCTGAAATGGCATAAATTAAGGTAACTTTTAATCCAAACATGCTTAAAAACATCGCTATGGCGACTTCATTTACCAAAGGGGAAGTAATCAGAAAAGAAAAAGTGACCCCTAAAGGAATTCCTCCGTGAACAAAACCTATAAAAAGGGGAACTGATGAGCAGGAGCAAAAAGGGGTAATTGCCCCAAAAATGGAGGCAAAGAAATATTCCAGACCGTACAGTTTTTTGCGGTTGAGGTAGTTTTTTAGTTTCTCAATTGGAAAGTAAGTGTTTACAATTCCCATTAAAAAAACAATCACAAATAACAGGATTAAAATCTTGATGGTGTCGTAAACAAAAAAATTGAGCGATTTGCCTAAATGCGTTGCTGCTCCAATATTAAGAACGGAGTAAATTAACCAATCTGCCAATTTTTGAACCCAATCAAACATAAGACAGTTTTTTTAGCAACATTTATTGTCAGAACAACCGCAATCAGTGTCAGATGAATTCTTCGTTTGCAAATTCTCCATTAAAAGCGAAGTGATTTCTGCTTTTGAAGGAACGCGTCCTTTAATTTTAATTTCATTGTTTATCACCACTGCAGGCGTAGACATAACGTTATATTTCATAATTTCCATAATATCTTCCACCTTTTCAATAGTGGCATCAATATTATTTTCAGTGACCACTTCTTGAACCACAGCGGTAGTTTGTTTGCATTTCGGACAACCGGTTCCCAGGATTTTTATGTTTATGCTCATTTTTTTAAGTTTTAATATGTTGTTGTAATTAAGTAATTTATCGGTTAAAAAATTATATGTTGGACCTGCCTGCCTTTTCGGTGGGCGTTTCCGCCGAAAAGGCGGTCGGGCTTTCCGCTGCAATCTTTTTAAATTCGCCGAAAAGGCAAATTAAAAAAGTATTTCCGCTTCAATCCCTAACGCAGCTTGAATCATTCCATATGAACTATTTCTAGTTAACCATTTGTTTATTCTTTTTTCAACTTCCTACTTTAGGCATTCTAGGCACTCCAAACTTTAGGCACTTATTCGTACATTAATTTTAAAATATGACAATAAGATTATTCAAAGAAACCTTGAAACAATGCTTTTGCTGTTTTCCAATTTTCTTTATTGATACAGTATTTTATTTTTGGCGGATTTACTTCACCCTGAATCAAGCCTGCATTTTTTAATTCTTTTAAATGTTGTGAAATGGTCGATTGCGCCAAAGGAAATATATCAACCAAATCGCCCGTAAAACAGCACGATTGATGTTCTAAATGCTTTAAAATTGCAATTCGCGTTGGATGGCCCAATGCTTTGGCAAAACGCGCCAATTGTTTGGATTCATCCTTAAAACCGATATTTTCTGTATTTTTTTTCATTTCCTATCGTAAAAGTACGATTGGAAATTAGGTTAAAAGATGATGGATATCATTTTATCTAATTTATTTATTTTAGATAAAATATTTTTTCTTCAGCCAAAAAGAAACCCTCACCAATAAAATTAATGCAGGCACTTCAACCAAAGGTCCAACAACACCAGCAAATGCTTGTCCGGAGTTCAATCCGAACACCGCAATCGCCACGGCAATGGCCAATTCAAAATTATTTCCTGCAGCCGTAAAAGCAACCGCTGCCGTTTTATCGTAAGTGGCGCCCATTGCTTTGGTGACAAAGAATCCAATGAGGAACATGATGGTAAAATAAATAAGCAACGGAACAGCGATTATGAGCACATCCATAGGGATTTCAACAATCAATTCGCCTTTTAGGGAAAACATGACCACAATGGTAAACAACAAAGCTATTAAGGTAAGCGGGGAAATGGTTGGAATGAATTTTTTGTTGTACCAATCTTCGCCTTTCAGTTTTACCAAAATCAAACGACTTAAAATTCCCAAAACAAATGGAATTCCCAAATAAATAGCCACACTTTCAGCTATTGTTGCAATAGAAATATCAACAATGGCACCTTCAAAACCAAAATAGGGCGGAAGCACGGTTATAAAAAGCCAGGCATAAAAACTATAGGCAAATACCTGAAAAATGCTGTTTAGGGCCACCAAACCGGCGCCATATTCACTGCTTCCTTCGGCCAAATCGTTCCAAACCAATACCATCGCAATGCAACGCGCCAAGCCAATCAAAATTAATCCCACCATATATTCCGGGTAATCCTGCAAAAAGGTAATGGCCAGCACAAACATCAAAACCGGACCAATAATCCAGTTTAAAATCAATGAAATAGATAGAATTTTTACGTTGGTAAACACTTTTGGCAACAAAGCATAATTCACTTTCGCCAGCGGCGGATACATCATTACAATTAATCCAATGGCAATGGGAATGTTGGTGGTTCCGCTGCTAAAAGAATCTATTAATGTTGGAAATGAGGGAACAAAATAACCTATTGCCACACCAATGGCCATGGCAATAAATATCCATAAGGTTAGGTAACTATCGAGGAAGCTTAGTTTTTTCATAATTATTGTTGAATCGTTTATTCGTTTAATCGTGTAATTGTTTATTCGATGAATTCTGTAACAAATTATTTAGTCTCTTTTCTTTTTTCTCTATTCTTTAATTTTTTAGTGGCCAATAGGCTTATTGGCTAATTGTCTAATTAATTTTTGAGAAAACATACAACATTTCAGTTGCAATTTGGTTGCTGCGTTCTTCATATTTTTCAGCCTGTTGCGGCGTGTTGTCAAAAGCTTTTGGATCGTCATATTTTACCGGAATGCGTTTTTCTGCTCCAGGAATAAACGGACAATTGGCATCAGCTTGTGAACATGTCATTATAGCGGCAAATTCACTTTTCGGATTGAAAGGATGGTCAAAAGTTTTAGAAAACCCTACAATCGGAGGTTCATTTTCGGCGTATTTAATGGCGTAAACTGGATTTTTACCTTCTGATAAAGTTTGGATTTCAAAACCTGCGCGTTCCAACGTTTTTGCGGCCATGGGAAATAATGCCGTAGCTTCCGTCCCGCCCGAATAACAATAAACATTTTTCAGATGGTAAAAATGCGCGGCTGCCTGCGCCCAAACTTGCGACAAATGACTTCTGCGTGAATTGTGCGTGCAAATAAAATTCAGATTTGCATTTTTGTTTTCTGTCACTTTTGTTTGAATGTAATCTATCAATGGCTGCAAAGTTTGCTTGCGTTCATTGGAAATTTCGTCCAATTTTAAGGAAGCAATGATGTTTTCGATTTGTTTAATCAGCATTGTGTCTTGGTATTTTATTTTAACAACATCCAGAACTTGGCGTACAACAGGCCGATTGTTTTGTTTGTAAATCGGACAATTTTACTTTAGATTTTTCTTGCGGAACGCCACACGAGTCCTGTGCCAAACAAGTTGTATTTTTTGCAGTCAGCAAAAAGTTTGTCCCGTTAAAATCGAGTCCGTATTTTCCTATTGTTTCCCCTTGATATTCCACTTCAATTTCTAAATTTCCAAGGTTTAGCAATTTGTCGGACAGCTCAATAATGTTTATTAATTTTTCAGGATGAAGGCGATGGTCGTAATCGTTGGCTTCCCACAATTGAAAATTGGCAACCACTTCATTTCTAAGTGTTCCGCCACAATCGATAAAATGCTTTGTTACCTTGCCAACTTCTGTTACATGGAAATGGTTTGGCACTAAATTGCCATTTGGCAACTGAAAAGCAATGGTTTTTAAATTGCTTAAATGATTTTTTATTTCTTCAATGGTCATTGTGTAAATTTTTAAAAGTTTATTGTGAATACTTTAATTTATTGATGGTTTTCCTTACTTAGTTTCGTTTAATTTGGCTATATTAATTGATTAACAACAGCCATTGCCGGGTTTGCAACAATCGGGTTTACGCGCAAATACGGTGATACTGAAAATTCCTGTATTGGAATTTTTGAACAACGCAAGCGCTTCTTCATTTAGATAGCTTTTTAAAATATTATCGGGAAGCAAAATAGATTTTTCTTTTTGAATTTTTATATCAATAAAACCGCTTTCAGCAATTAAATTTAAGTAGGTTTCTTTTTGAATGGCACCTGATACACATCCCGCGTACATTTCTGCTTCTTCGGTAAGTGCAGGAGGTAAATCTCCAACCAATACCACATCTGAAATGCTAAAATGTCCGCCAGGTTTTAGTGCCCTAAGTATTTCTTGGAAGACCTCTTTTTTATTGGGAACTAAATTAAGCACACAATTGCTGACAACCACATCAACAACATTTGAAGTGATAGGCAGTTTTTCTATATCACCCAATCTGAATTCCACATTGTTAAATCCTCTTTTCTCCGCATTTTCTCGCGCTTTTTCAACCATAATTGGGGTAAAATCAACACCAATCACTTTTCCCTTTTCACCAGTTTGCGCTCGGGCAACAAAGCAATCGTTTCCGGCGCCGCTTCCTAAATCCAGTACGGTATCGCCTTCATTAATTAACGCATATGCCGTTGGAAGTCCGCAGCCCAAACCTAAATCGGCATCCGGATTGTACCCTTCTATGGATTCATAACTATCGCTCATAATATTACACACTTCTGTTGAGCATCCTCCTGAGCCGCAGCATGAAGCTCTGTTTTCATTTTGGTCTTGTAAGGCAATTTCACTGTATTTTTGCTTTACCAAATCTTTTAATTCTTTGTCTGTTTTCATCTTAAATTGTTTTTTTGTAATAAATGATTATTGAATTAATTTTTTAACAACATTGGCTTTTAGGATTGATATCCTGATTTAAAAATGTCGTAAAAAGTTCCTTGGAAGTTTCCCAAACTTCCTCATTGATGCAATAGCAAACGCTAGTGCCTTCCACATTTCCTTTGATCAATCCCAAATTTTTAAGTTCTTTCAAGTGTTGTGAAATAGTTGGTTGCGCCAATCCGATTTCTGCAACCAAATCACCGCAAATGCAAGCATTCATTTTAAAAAGTTGTTGTAAAATGGCCACTCTGGCAGGATGCGCAAAGGCTTTTGCAATGGTTGCTATTTGATTTTGCTCTTCAGTAAATTTTTCAGATTTTGTGATTCCCATAATGCTTTATTAGTTTATTGCAATATTACGATTAAATAATAAACTTGCAAAGAATTTTTAAAATTTTTTAATTTAAAATTGCGGAAGGTTTCAAAGTCAACTATTTACGAAAATAGTCACGGAAATTTTATTATTAAATTGATTTTCTTATTGATGAATTCAACTTTTTATTGTAAAATTAATGGCAAAATTAAAAATGATTCAAGGGGCTTGATAATTGTTAATTTTTTAACGGAAAAGCAATTTTTAGAACCCAATTAAATATTTACTTCAAAAAAATTTATATTGAAATACAGAATTATGAAAAAATTAAAAGTATTTGTTTTAGTATTCTTATTTTTTACAACTCCTATCCTTTTTGGTCAACAAAAAGAAGCATTTATAGAAAATGTTATGAATGAGACTTATGAAAATTCCCAACTGGAGCAGCTCGGATATGAGCTTTTGGATGAAATTGGGCCGCGATTGGTTGGTTCTTCTAAAATGAAAACCGCACACGATTGGGCTGTTGTAAAATTTACGGATTGGGGAATAACGGCTTCAAATCAGCAATATGGTTCTTGGCGTGGTTGGGATCGTGGCATTTCGCATATAGATTTGGTGGAACCTCGTATAAAATCATTGGAAGGAATGCAATTGGCCTGGAGTGCCGCAACGCCTAAAAAAGGGGTGACTGCTGAAGTAATCACACTTCCTGGCAAGATCCAGGATTCCATAAGTTTTGCAAATTGGCTTCCAACGGTAAAAGGAAAATTTGTTTTTGTTTCAATGTCTCAAAAGACGGGAAGACCCGATTATAATTGGGAAGAATTTGCCACGCCTGAATCTTTTGTAAAAATGAAGGAAGAAAGAACAGGACAAACAACAGGTTGGAACGACAATTTAAAAAATAGTGGTTATAGCAGCAGAACGTTGGATGAAGCGCTTGAAAAAGCGGGTGCTGTTGGTATTGTGCAATCCAATTGGTCGAAAGGTTTTGGCGTTAATAAAATATTTGGGGCACGAACAAAAAAAATACCCACAGTGGATTTATCATTGGAAGATTACGGCTTGGTTTACCGGCTCGCAGAAAATGGCAAAAAACCGAAGATTAGGGTAGTGGCAACCTCTAAAGAATTGGGAATTATGCCAACTTTTAATACCATAGCACGAATAGAAGGAACAGAAAAACCAGAAGAATATGTCATACTTTCTGCTCATTTTGATTCTTGGGATGGCGGCAGCGGCGCAACGGACAACGGTACTGGAACTATTACCATGATGGAAGTGGCGCGTATTTTGAAAAAATATTATCCCAATCCGAAAAGGACTATCATTATAGGTTTATGGGGAAGTGAAGAACAAGGTTTAAATGGCTCAAGAGCATTTGTTCACGACAATCCTGCCATTGTTGAAAATATTCAGGCAGTTTTTAATCAGGACAATGGAACGGGAAGAGTGTCAAGCATTAACGGACAAGGTTTTTTGCATTCCTATGATTTTTTAGGTCGTTGGTTGCGAGATGTTCCTGAAAATATCCGTAAACATATTGAGACTACGTATCCGGGAACGCCATCTGGCGGCGGCTCCGACCATTCCTCTTTTGTATCTCAAAGCGCTCCTGCATTTATGATGAGCTCTTTAAATTGGTCTTATTTTAATTACACTTGGCATACCAACAAAGATACTTATGACAAAATTGTGTTTGATGATCTAAAAAATAATGTGGCGCTTATTGCCATTATGGCCTATTTGGCCAGTGAAGATGGAGGGAAAACTTCCAGAGAAAAAATTGTTTTGCCAGTCGATTCAAAATCTGGCAAACAAATGGAATGGCCAACGCCAAAAGATGGAAACCGACTTGGAGGATTAAATTAACTTGCGAATTTTATTAAAGCACCAAATTATTAATGTAAAAAAATGACAGCCATTACTGACTGTCATTTTTCACATTAACTAACCAAAAAGTTTTATTGTTTTGCTTCTTTCATTTCTTCTGTTTTTGCACTTACTCTGTTAAATGTTAACATTGGGGCAAATTTTAATTTTAAACTGGCAATTTTTTTGTTGTCATCAGAAGATAGTCCTTCTTTTTCCACAGTATTTTTTCTGCTGTCTAATGCTTCATACAATAATTTTATTTCATCCCAGTCTTCACGAGAATAATTGTCTTTATTGGCATCAGCGGTATCAACGAATTGTTGGTAAACAGCAAGAATATTGTCTTTGTTAACCCAATCAAAATTCATGTCATCTCCGATTTTTCCTTCTCCAAACAATGCATTTCTCAATACTTGTTTTGTGTTTGCAGCTGCTTCAGCTTGCATATCTGCTTCCATTTGTGCTTTTAACGCTTCGTATTTAGCTTTACTTGCATCAATTCTAGCCTGTGCTGCTTCTCTTTCTTTTAAATTTTCTAAAGCCAATTCAGCTTCTGTAATTCTAATTTGGTAAGACTCATCAATCGCTTGCCAGTTTGTTCTAGCTTCTGCTGCATCAATATTTCCTATTGAATCAACATATACTACATAGGTATCCACTGATTTCTCAGCTTGTATTGCTTTTTCATCTTTACAAGATGCAAATACTAAGGCGACTAACGCCAATCCTAAAAATAAATTTCTTTTTTTCATTTTACTTTAATTTTACTGATTAATTGATAATAATTTGTATTACTGTGCAAAATTCGACATTAAAGTTAATAAATTTGTTACATAATTATTCTAATAACTTACATTATTCTTACATTTTTCGATTAGAATTTTTTTTAAGGCTCATCAATTTCAGGATTTATAAGCCTGTATAAACGTAAAATTATTCAATAATATTGCTTTTAGGAGTTAATTTTTTTTGGGTTGAAGTAATTTTTATTGGCTTAAATTTGTGGCGTAATCCAGAATTAAACTGGAGACTTACTGGTTATGAATTTTTAATATTTGTTTTTAAAAAATCTAAATAATTGATAATCAAGATATCTATTTAATAGATTCCAAAACTGTATGCAGTTTCGTATTCATTGTTAAATAACAATTTTATTTAATTCAAAAGAAATTATAGCGCCGGCTGTAGATGTTTTTTAAATATGGCTTTTCACCTACTATTTTTCAGTATCATTTAATTTAGGTTTCTTTTCTGCCCAAGAAATATAAGGGGCAATAAATTTGAAGATTATTGCCGTTAGTTTTATATTTGTGAAAATTAAAGGCAAAAAAAAGTCTGCTTACCACCATTATTTATGAAACTTAAACATATAATTTATATCCTTCTTGCTGCAGGTTTAGTGGCATTGGTCACTTACAGGATAATTGACAATAAAAAAGAAAATAGCCAAGGAAACAAAAAAGGTGGAAGCCAATCGGCCCTCAAAGTGGATGGGTTGGTTTTGAAACCTGAGAAATTTTCAGAAAATCTGTCCCTGTCTGGCTCGCTGGAAGCCAATGAACAATTAGAGCTGAGAAGCGAGATCTCTGGAATTGTTGAGAAAATTAATTTTAAGGAAGGAAGTAAGGTTTCAAAAGGACAGATGCTGTTTCAGATTAACGATCTGGAATTACGTGCGCAGTTGGCTAAAGTGCAGACTGCACAAAAACTGGCTTCTGAAAATGTACGCAGGGCAAAACTGCTTCTGGAAAAAGAAGCCATAAGTCAGGAAGAATATGATATTTCTGAAGCCGATTATCAATTTGCGAGGGCAGAATCTCAACTTGTCGCCGCGCAATTGGCAAAGGCAACCGTGCGTGCCCCTTTTTCAGGAACTATTGGTTTGCGTTATATTTCGCAGGGAACCTATGTTACGCCATCTACGCCTATTGCGAGTTTGGTGAATACAGATCAATTAAAGATCACTTTCTCTATTCCTGAAAAATATTCGGCTCAAATAAAGCTTGAGGACAAGATTATTTTCACGACCTCAAATTCAAAAGTGGAGCAAACTGCCACCATATATGCTATAGAACCTGAAGTGGATATTGCCACCCGTACCTTAAAAATGCGTGCCATTGCCGACAATAGGGAGGGAAAATTAATTCCCGGAACTTTTGCCAATGTACTGCTGCCGCTGGAAGTGGTAAATGATGCGCTATTGGTTCCTACCGAATCGCTGATTCCTATTCAAAATGGCAAAAAGATTTTTGTTTCTAAAGGCGGACTTGCCAAAGAAATCATTGTGGTAACCGGTGCACGTACTGAAAATTCAGTCATTGTATTGTCGGGATTAAAGGCTGGCGATACCATTCTGACATCAGGAGTGATGATGCTAAAAAAAGGCTCGCCTGTTAAAGTCAATCTCATTCAACCGGCATCAAATTCCAAATCGTAATGAGTTTATCAACTTTAAGCATAAAACGCCCGGTACTTACCATTGTAATGAATGTTGCAATCGTACTTTTTGGGATTATTGGTTTCACCTATTTAGGCGTGAGGGAATTTCCTTCCATAGATCCGGCACAGATATCAGTGCGTACCAATTATACCGGCGCCAATGCCGATATTATTGAATCGCAGATTACAGAACCTTTGGAAAAAGCAATCAATTCCATAGACGGGATAAGGAATATCACCTCTTCCAGCAACCAGGGTTCCAGCAATATCAACATAGAATTTAACCTGGATAAAAACCTTGAAGAAGCAGCAAATGATGTGCGCGATAAAGTGTCACAGGCGGTGCGAAGCCTTCCGCAGGATATTGATGCTCCTCCCGTAGTTTCAAAGGCCGATGCCGATTCGGAACCCATTATTTCAATGACTGTGCAAAGTGATGTGAAAAATGTATTGGAACTTTCGGATTATGCAGACAATGTGATTGCACCGCGTTTGCAAACAATTCCGGGAGTGAGCAGCGTTCGAATTTGGGGGCAACGTAAATATGCGATGCGGCTGTGGATAGATCCTTTAAAACTGGCTTCTTACGGTGCCACGGTAAGTGATGTTAGGGCCGCTTTGGCTTCCCAAAATGTAGAACTTCCATCGGGTAAATTAACTGGTGCGAATACAGAATTGGCCGTAAAAACCATCGGAAATCTTTCCACCGAGGAAGAATTCAACAATATCATCATCAGGGCCGACGGGGAGAAGGTCATTCGCCTCAGCGATATCGGAAAAGCCTCTTTGGAAGCCGAAAACCTGGAAACCAAATTAAGCGATTCGGGCCAGCCTATGGTTGCCATGGCCATTATTCCGCAGCCGGGGAGCAATTATATAGATATTGCAGATGCATTTTACAAGCAGTATGCGCAATTGCAAAAAGATTTGCCCAAAGATTTCAAATTAAACATCGCCATAGACAATACCACTTTTGTGAAGAAAGCCATCACAGAAGTTGTGGAAACACTGGCCATATCCATTATTTTGGTGATTTTGGTGATTTACCTGTTTTTCAGAAACTGGTCCATTGCCTTAAGGCCGCTGATTGATATTCCGGTTTCCCTTATTGCCACCTTTTTTATTATGTGGTTGTTCGGTTTCTCCATCAATGTGCTCACGCTTCTCGCAATTGTGCTGGCAACGGGGCTTGTGGTGGACGACGGTATTGTGGTGACCGAAAATATTTTCAAAAAAGTGGAAAAGGGAATGAATCCTATTGAAGCCTCTATCAAGGGTTCCAACGAGATCTTTTTCGCTGTAATTTCCATTTCGGTAACCCTTGCGGCGGTATTTCTTCCGGTAATTTTCCTTGAAGGATTTGTGGGCAGGCTGTTCCGTGAATTTGGTGTGGTTTTGGCTGCTGCGGTGCTGATATCCGCTTTTGTGGCATTGACTTTAACACCGATGCTGAACGCCTATTTGATGCGGCCGGGGAAACAGGAAAGGTCAAAATTCTACAATTTTACGGAGAAGTATTTTGTGAAAATGAATACAACTTATGCAGCATCACTTCGGGCATTTTTGAATAAGAAATGGTGGAGTTTTCCAATTCTGGTAGCCTGTTTGATTATCATAGGCGTGTTTTTTAGCTTGCTGAAAAAGGAAACTGCACCTTATGACGACCGGAGTTATATCGGCTTAAGTGTTTCCGGGCCTGAAGGCGCTTCCTACGATTATATGGATGCCTTTATGAACGAACTTACCGTATTGATCAACGATTCCATTCCCGAAAAGAAAGTGAGCCTCGTTATTACCTCTCCAGGTTTTGGTTCCTCTTCCGTGAACAGTGGTTATGTGCGTATTGCCCTTGTAAATCCAAGTGAAAGGGAACGATCGCAAAAGGAAATCGCCGCCGATTTGACGAAGTGGACAAAGCAGTATCCAAATGCCCGCACCAACGTGTCGGAATCGCCCACCATTTCTGTGGGCCGCAGAGGAGGAATGCCAATTCAATACATTATTCAGGCACCTAATTTTCAACAACTTGAGAAAAAGATCCCAGAATTTATGGCAGAAGCGGAAAATGATCCCACTTTTTCCAACACCGATTTAAACCTGAAATTCAACAAACCCGAAATTTATGTGACCATCAACCGTGAAAAAGCCGAAAGTCTTGGCGTTTCTGTGCTTGATGTAGCACAAACCCTGCAGCTTTCTTTAAGCGGACAGCGTTTTGGGTATTTTTTGATGAACGGGAAGCAATACCAGGTGATGGGTCAATTTGATAAAAAAGACCGTGCTGCCCCAATGGATTTGACTTCCATGTTCGTTAGAAATAATGACGGATTGCTCATACAGCTTGACAATTTGGTGACTACCGAAGAACAAAGCAGTCCACCACAATTATACCACAACAACCGTTATATGAGTGCCACGGTATCTGCCAGCTTGGCGCCCGGAAAGAGCATCAGTGACGGAATAGACGCGATGGAACGCATCAAGGAAAAAGTGCTGGGCGAGAATTTCACCACCGATCTTGGCGGGGAATCGAGGGATTTTGTGGAGAGCAGTTCCAATACGATGTTCGCATTTGGCTTGGCATTGCTGCTTATTTTCTTGATTCTTGCCGCACAGTTTGAAAGTTTTATAGATCCGTTTATCATCATCCTTACCGTTCCAATGGCAGTAGCAGGGGCCTTATTTTCCCTTTGGCTGTTTGGGCAGACCTGGAATATTTTTAGCCAGATAGGTACGGTTATGCTCATTGGGCTGGTGACCAAAAACGGGATTTTAATCGTGGAATTTGCCAACCAGCTTCGCAAACAGGGATTGCCAAAACGCGAGGCCATCCTTCAAGCCTCTGAAACCAGACTAAGGCCTATTCTTATGACAAGTCTTACCATTGCCTTGGGTGCATTGCCAATCGCCATTGCATTGGGCGCTGCGTCCACAAGCCGGATAGGAATGGGCGTGGTTATTATTGGGGGCACTATGTTTTCCCTTGTTTTAACCTTATTTATAATTCCTGCGATGTACCTTTTGTGGTCTAGGGAAAAGAAACACCGTCCGGAATTTGACAAACCTGAAATCCAATTAAATGAATAAGATACTTAAGTTTTTTGTGCTGTTTTTCTTTGCTTCAGCAGCCCAGTCCCAGGAATTATTGACGGTGGAAGCTGCAGTGAAAATTGCCCTTGAAAACAATTACCAAATTAGGATTGCATCCAATGACCTAAAAATTGATCAAACCGGGGTGAGTGCAGGGAATGCAGGAATGCTTCCAACGGTTGGAGCGACCTTAAACAACAATAACAGCATACAAAACAGTTCACAAACCCGTGCAGACGGAAATACAGTTGAACTCGATAACGCGAAAAACAACAGCCTTAATTATGGAGTTGTTATGGATTGGACATTATTTGATGGTTTAAAAATGTTTGCGCGCTACGACCAATTGAAAGAACAGGAAAAACTGGGCGATGCCCAATTAAAACAGGCGGTTATCACCAAGGTAAGTGATGTGATGATCGGTTATTATGATTTGGTGCAGCAGCAACAGCAGCTTGTGGCATTGGACAGCACCCTTGTTATTTCAGAACAAAGATTAAAACTTGCCAATAACCGGTTTACGATTGGTAAAGCTTCCAAGCTTGAAGTGCTGAATGCAAAAGTGGATTTAAATACAGATTTGACCACAATCCTGAGGCAAAAGGAATTGTTCGTGAATTCCAAGATCCGATTGAATGAAATCCTCGCTCGCGACACTAAAATTGATTTTAGCGTGCTCAATGAAATAACTTTAGAAGAACAACTTTTTTTACCTGAACTCGAATCCCTTGCGCAAAAGCAAAATCCGCTGTTACAGGCACAAATCATCAATAACAATATTGCCCGTTTGCAGCTAAAACAAGTCAAAGCAGGACGTTACCCAACCATAACCGCCAGTACAGGATACGTTTTTAGTGAATCGGAATCCAGCTTGGGTTTTACAACCAGCACCAACTCGCGGGGATGGAACTACGGATTTAGCGCAAGACTGAATCTTTTTGACGGGTTTACCCAAAATCAGCAAGAAAAAATAGCCAAGATCCAACTTGAAAATACAGCTATAGAAATTGCGCAGCAACGCCAAACTTTGGCATCACAATTGGGCACTGCGTATCAAACCTATTTAACAAATATCAGCCTTATTGAGCTTGAAAGAAGCAATGCAATCATCGCAAAGGAAAACCTTGAGATTACGATGGAAAAGTTCAGGATAGGGACCATCCCAACCATTGAATTCCGCACTGCGCAGCTCAATTATATCAATGCGATTGCGCGTTACAGCAATGCGAAATTCCAGGCAAAACTGTCGGAAATCAGCTTAAAGGAATTTGCGGGAAATTTGATGCTTTGAAACTTTCAAAGCATTTTTAATGTTCAATAAAATTCCTCTGTTGCTAGTCTGCGACGAGAACCTGCTTAAATAAGCATATAAAACGTAGCGTTTGCGATGCGGTTAACAACAAATATGGTAACGATTTAAAAGCATACTTCTGTTTTTTATAGTATGGTTTTCTTAAAAGTAATATACCTTTATGGTGATTTTTTTATAAGTTATAAGTGCCGCATTACAAACGCTTTGTTTTTTTTACACAAGTAAGTA
>Ga0156193_103_pt1 | contig 33847 bp, 30 predicted proteins | sample RifCSPlowO2_12_FD_107846 | JGI IMG/M metagenome (GOLD analysis project Ga0156193, IMG submission 107846) | Flavobacteria bacterium RIFCSPLOWO2_12_FULL_35_11
CATATTGATGGCAGTTCCCCTAAGGCACATGTTTAAACAGCCCTATTTGGCACGCGCTTTTTTGGGATCGTTTTTGATTTTTTGGTTTTTGACCATCAACCATTCCGCCATGCGTATCGCATTTCCGGGCTTTATTTACGGACTTAGTGTAGCAGTGATTACGTTTAAAGGACTTGATGAGGAAGAAAGTGGGTTATGAGTTATAAGTTATTAGTTAATCTCGATTAACTCCCCTCTCGAGAGGGGCTAGGGGTGTGTAAAAAAACATGAGAAAAAAATAAAAAATTAATAAAAACCGGTCAACACCAATTATGAAAGTGTAGATTGAAACTTGGAACCTGAAACATGAAATTTGAAATTTGAAAAAAATAGTCTACATAGGAAACAACCTGGCTGAAAAATCAAACTACCATTCCGCGATGGCTGCCTTAACGAAGCTATTGCAAAAGGAAGGCCATTCAGTCATTTGTTCCTCTGATAAAACCAATAAATACAGTCGATTGCTGGCGATGTGTTACACCATCATAAAGTATAGAAAAACAACAGAGGTGGTGCTTATCGACACCTTTAGCACGTCAAACTTTTATTACGCGCTCATCACATCTCAATTGGCCAGGATTTTATCATTGAAATACATCACCATTCTGCATGGCGGCAACTTGCCTTACAGACTAAAACATTCCGAATTTTTTTCCATACTGATTTTTAAATATGCGTATCAAAATGTGAGTCCGTCTTTGTATCTGGCGCATGAATTCAAGAAATACAATTTTGAAACTGGGTACATTCCCAACACGATTCCAATCGCGGAAATTCCTTTTAAATTGCGCACTTTATTGGAGCCTAAATTATTGTGGGTGAGGGCTTTTGACCAAATTTACAATCCCGAAATGGCCGTTAAAGTGCTTGCCTTATTAAAAACAACCCACGAAAATGCAAGTTTGTGCATGGTGGGTCCCGACAAAGATGGTTCATTAAACCAGGTAAAAGCGCTGGCAAAACAATTAGGGGTCGCCGACAGCGTAATCTTTACGGGCGTGTTGCCAAAAGAACAATGGCACCAATTGTCGGTAAACTATGATATTTTTATCAATACCACCAACATAGACAATATGCCGGTAAGCGTAGTAGAGGCGATGGCTTTGGGTTTGCCCATAGTTTCCACCAATGCGGGCGGATTACCGTATTTGATAGAAAACGGGGTGGACGGACTCCTAATTCCTTTGAATGCCGAAAATAAAATGGCGGAAGCCATAGAATCCTTGCTCAACAATTCGGAAAAAGCGGGGGGGATGTCCAAAAATGCCCGTGAAAAGGCGGAGAAATTCGATGGAAACAGCGTGAAAACACAATGGCATAAATTATTGGAAAATGTTTAAAGGAATCTTTAAAATCGGCCAGCGATTAAGGAATCCATCCTTAACAACTTGGTTTCATTTTCTGAAAGCATCGGAAACCTGGCCCTTGGCTTCTTTGGAAGCCTATCAATTGAAAAAATTGAAGGAATTGGTGGCGGTTGCTTATGCAAACTCAGCCTATTATAAAAATATTTTTGAGGCATTGGGGATGAAGCCATCCGATATCCGATCGCTAGAGGATCTTAAAAAGTTGCCCATCACCACCAAGTCAGATTTGTTGGTTTACAATAAAGAAATTCATACCAACCTTACTTTTAAAAAACTTTTTCAGGCAAATACCTCAGGAACTTCAGGGGAATCCTTAAAATTTAACAGGGAAGAATTGGCCGACTCCTTTAACCGGGCGTCCATTTATAGAGGATATTCCTGGTACAACGTAAATCCGTGGGAGCGCAATGGCTATTTTTGGGGCTATAATTTTTCAGAAATGGCGGTGCTTAAAATAAGGATTTTGGACAGTTTGCAAAATCGGTTCAGAATTTTCAATTACAGGAAAGAATCCATCGATTTTTTTATAAAAAAGCTTAAAAATGCCAAATACCTGCACGGCTATTCTTCCATGGTTTATGAAACGGCAAAAATAACCAACAGCCTAAATTTGGAGAAACCTTCAAACTTAAAAATGGTTAAAGGCACTTCAGAAAAAATATTTGAGGCCTATCAGGAAGAAATCCAAAAGGCATTCGGGCAAAGAATGATCAGTGAATATGGGGCCGCCGAAACAGGAATTATCGCTTATGAGTGCCCTAAAGGAAAGATGCACCTTAATATGGAAGGGGTGATTGTGGAAGAAATTGACCATGAAATTGTGGTGACCAATCTGCAGATGCAGGCCTTTCCCATCATTCGCTATAAATTGGGTGATTATATTAAGTTGGCGACAAAAACCGCAACGTGCGAATGCGGCATGCAACATTTAATTATTGAAGAGGTAACAGGACGTATTGGGCAGCCGGTTTATGGTAAAATCAATACCTATCCCAGCCTCTATTTTTATTATATCTTTAAAAACTTGGCGACCAAACAGGGGTTACTGTTAACCTATCAGGTGGTTCAGGAGGAAAAAGGGAAATTATTTTTTTTGATAGAACAACCTTTAGATGACAGGCAATTAAACTATTTGGAAAATGAAATTGGGGTTTATTTTAAAGAGGATATGGAATTTAAAATTGAACATTCACAAAATTTATCGACTCCCAATAAAAAACTAAAAAGTTTTATTTCTAATATTGCATAAATGAATCCATTGGTATCCATCATAACGCCCTGCTTTAATGGGGCAGATTTTATAGCAGAAACCATCCGGTCGGTGCAAAATCAGACTTTTACAGATTGGGAATGGTTTATTGTGGACGATTTTTCAAAAGACGCCACTGTTTCCATCATTGCTGAATATTCGCAAAATGATGCCCGAATTAAACTGTTGCCGCTTAAAAAAAACGCAGGGGCGGCCGTTGCCCGTAATATGGGAATTGCCTTGGCCAAAGGAAAATATATGACTTTTATTGATGCGGATGATGTGTGGTCGCATCGGTTTTTAGCCGAGAATGTTGCAAGAATCGCGCAATCGGAAGGCTTTTTGTGCGCCTCTTATGAAATGTACGACGTTTCTCTAAAGCTAAAATTAGGGGAATTGAGAGTGCCTGAATACGCCACCTATGCGGCAATTTTAAAAACGAACACCATCAGTTGTTTAACGGCATTTATAGATATTTCACGTTTGGGAAAAGAATTCATGCCCGAAATAAAATACCGTCAGGATATGGGGCTGTGGTTAAAATACTTGAAAAAAATAAATAGGGTGGAAGGCATTCAGGAAAGCCTGGCCATTTACAGAATTCGAAAGCAATCACTGTCCGGCAACAAAGTAAATTTGTTGAAACATCAGTGGGCTTTTTACCGGGATGTTGAAAATCTATCCGTATTAAAATCATCTTATTATTTTACCCTTTGGATGTATTACGGATCAAAAAAATACTGGTTGCTTAAAAAAAGTTAAAAGTTAAAAGCCTAATTTGTTATAAGTTAAATGTTGAAAAGTTAAAAGCCTGCTTGCCATAGTTAGGTTAATAGTTAAAAACATGAACTTAGAAGTATACATAAAATTCCCCTCTTGAGAGGGGTTAGGGGTGTGTAAAGAACATGAAGAGGAAAATAATTAATAGATACAAGTCAACACTAATCAGGGAAGCCAAAGCTCAAATTCACCACAATTAACTCCCCTCTTGAGAAGCCTGTCCCGTTTTTAGAACGGGAGGGTTATGGGCAATGTCATTAAGTTAAGACTTTGATGCTCTTTTTTTGTCCTTCCGAGGCATGAGGAATCTCATAATGGTTAGCTAGTTTGATGTGATTTCTCCTTTGTCGGAATGACAAATATCCTTAACTTAATGACATTGGGGTTAGGGGTGTGTAAAAAACATGAAAAATAATAGTAATTAACAATCAAAAATCCAAAATTTTGCGTAGCACAGGCAATTATTTTGCAAACCAATCGTTAGAATTTTGTAAAAAATTAGCATAACTTTGACTGCTGCTTAAATGAAAAAGAAAATAACGATTTTAAATGCACGCTGAAAAATTTTACTTCAACATTTCTGAACGCCGCTTATATTTACGCGTTCTTGATATTGGTTTTATGTTGCTGGGCTTATATGTGCTTAATAATTTTTTTAAATTCGACTATTTTAATTTTTCAAGTCCAAGCTGTAATTTATGGATTTCAACGTTAATAATTTACCTGTTGGTATTTGGGGAAATTTTTGAAATGTACGATCTGAAGGTTGCCAGCGACAAGTATTTAACCTTAAGAAGCACCGTAATTACCGTATTTTTCGCCACGTTATTTTATGTATTTACGCCTGTAATTTCTCCGATATTGCCTACGAACAGGTTGCAGTTGGCATATTTTTCGCTGACTTTGCTTTTTTCGATTCTTCTGAATAGATTATTTTACATACAGTTGATATTTTCTCCACGTTTTCTTAAAAATATATTGTTGGTTGCCGATAGTTCCCAATTGGCAGGCTTGGTTACCGCCATTCAAAATAAGAGCGCGAATCGCATTGTGGCGGTTGTGTCAGATGCTGCGATGGCTGATGATGACAAAATATCTTTTATTGCTGTTTCTGACGCCAATTTGGAAGAGATTGTAAAAGAAGAAGGCATCAATGAAATTGTTATTTCCTCAAATAATCTTCAATTTATAACCCCGGAATTAAACAACCAACTTATTTTGTTGTTTGAAAAAGGCATGGCAATCAGAAGTGCCGATAATTTTATTGAAGATGAAACCCATCGCATCTCAGAAACAAAATTAACCACCGATTTTTACAATTATTTTACCTTCAGCAAAAGCCATCAGAACAATTTATATCTGGCATTCAGGCGTGTTTTGGACATATTGTTTTCACTTATTGGAATTTTAATTTTTATCTTGTTGATACCGTTCATTTTTGTGGGCAACCTGATTGCGAATAAAGGATCTTTGTTATACACCCAAAAAAGGGTGGGCAAAAAAGGAAAAAAATTCAAGATCATTAAATTCAGGACCATGGTTGAAAATGCAGAGGAAAACGGTGCGGAATGGGCGAAGAAAAATGACAGTCGCGTAACTGCTTTTGGCAGAATTCTAAGAAAAAGCAGGATGGATGAAATTCCGCAGTTCATCAATGTTTTAAAAGGCGACATGAGTTTGATTGGTCCGCGTCCGGAAAGGCCTGAATTTGTGAGGATGTTGGCAAAGGAACTTCCTTTTTATACCATACGTCACGTGGTAAAACCAGGATTATCAGGCTGGGCGCAAGTGATGTATCCCTATGCGCATTCTGTGGACGACCAGCATAAAAAATTAATGTACGACCTGTATTACATTAAAGAGCGAAATTTATTGATGGATTTAAAAATCGTCATCAAAACCATCAGCACCATCTTATTCTTCAGGGGAACCTAAATAATGTTATATGTTGATATGTTAAGTCTACAACCAATAACAATTAACATATAACGTATAACATATAATTTAGTTAAAATTCGCTGGTAAAGTGCAGCTTCACGTTTGGATATTTATCCTGGGTCATTTGTATGGAAAATGCAGAGTCAGCCAAAAATACCAATTGTCCTTGTTTGTCGTGTGCCAGATAGCGTTGTTTTACCCGTTTAAAATCTTTGAATTCTTCGCTTTTCGGATCTTTAGGATCCACCCAGCAGGCCTTGTGCACGTGTAAATTTTCATAACTGCATTTTGCCCCGTATTCATGTTCCAATCGGTATTGGATCACTTCATATTGCAACGCGCCAACAGTTCCGATAACTTTTCGGCCATTAAGCTCTAAGGTAAATAACTGCGCCACGCCTTCATCCATCAATTGATCCAATCCTTTGAATAATTGTTTCGATTTCATGGGGTCGGCATTGTTTACATAACGGAAATGTTCCGGCGAAAAACTAGGAACACCTTTAAAGTTCAGTACTTCGCCTTCGGTTAAAGTATCCCCGATTTTAAAGTTTCCGGTATCGGGTAGCCCAACAATGTCTCCCGGGAAAGATTCTTCAACAATTTCCTTTTTTTCGGCAAAAAAGGCATTCGGACTTGAAAATTTGAATTTTTTATTCAACCGCACATGCAAATAAGGGACATTTCGTTTAAAAGTACCCGAGACAATTTTAACGAAAGCCAGGCGGTTTCGGTGATTGGGGTCCATATTGGCGTGGATTTTAAAAACAAATCCGGTAAGCGTTTCTTCTTTGGAGTCCACCAAACGGATATCGGCCATTTTTGGTTGCGGCGATGGGGCAATTTCAATGAAACAATCAAGCAATTCTTTAACCCCAAAATTGTTTAGGGCCGAACCGAAAAACACAGGTTGCAGGTTGCCGCTTAAATAGGCGTTTTTATCAAAATCTGGGTACACTTCCCTTAAAATTTCCAATTCATCGCGCAAGGTATTTGCGGCTTTCTCGCCTATAATATGGTCCAGTTCCGGCGTGGAAATATCGGTCAGCTCAATTCCTTTGGAAACGGTTTGTTTGTGGTCGCCCGAAAACAGGTTTATTTTCTTTTCGTAAATATTGTAAATGCCCTTAAAATCGTAGCCCATTCCAATAGGGAAACTCAAAGGCGTCACGGTCAAACCCAATTTTTGTTCCACTTCATCCAGCAAATCGAAAGCGTCTTTTCCCTCGCGATCCATTTTGTTGATAAAAACGATGATGGGGATTTTGCGCATTCTGCACACTTCCACCAGCTTTTCAGTTTGCTCTTCAACCCCTTTCGCCACGTCAATCACCACAATAACGCTGTCAACCGCAGTCAGTGTCCTAAAAGTGTCCTCGGCAAAATCCTTGTGCCCGGGCGTGTCTAAAATATTAATTTTTTTCCCTTTATAATTAAAAGCCAATACAGAAGTGGCCACAGAAATTCCCCTTTGGCGTTCAATTTCCATAAAATCGGAAGTGGCGCCTTTCTTGATCTTGTTGCTTTTAACGGCCCCTGCCTCTTGTATGGCGCCCCCAAACAGCAATAATTTCTCGGTTAAGGTGGTTTTTCCCGCATCAGGATGTGAAATGATTCCAAACGTGCGTCTGCGTTGTATTTCTTCTAAAAAAGTCATCACTAAAATTTTGAGGTGCAAATATATGGCTATTTACACGAATTGCCAATTAGAATTTACAGGTCTTTTAGGTGGGCGTTTCCCTGCGGGTCGCGCTTTTCGCTAAATCTTTTTTTCCGTTTCTCTTCAAAAAAGGATACCACTTCAATCGCTAACGCAAATTGATTTACGATTTTTGACTGACGATTTACGACAAAATCTTACAACTTTTTTGCGCTCTTTGTGCATTTCTTTGCGTCCATTGCGGTTAAAAGATATCAGTATTTTGGCAATTAGCCAATCCAAAATTTGTCACCCTGAGCGCAGTCGAAGGGCAAAATTCAAAATTTATAATTCAAAATCATCAAAGATTTAATCCCTGATTTTATCAAGCAAATCATTAAGTTGTGCCACTTCTTCAAGCGTTAAATGCTGTATTTTTTGGTCAAGTTCCTTTTCTTGTGTATCAATTTTAGCCAGGGTATCCAATCCAAGTTGTGTAATTTGAATGTCTTTTTGTCGCCGGTCCTGTTTACATTCCTTTCTGGCCACCAGTTTTTTGGCCAGCATTCTGTCAACAACCCTGCTGATGTCCGAGTTTTTGTCGAGCATCCTTTCTTTCAGCAAACCAATGCTTGAGGCGGCCGGATATTGGCCTCTTAAAATGCGAAGCACATTAAATTGTGTAAGGGACAATTCAAGCGGCTTGATAATTTCCAGCAGTTGTTCGGAAAGATAATTGTGGGTGAAATGTATATTTACCCGTGCTTTCTGATACTCATTGTTGAAGTTGCTTTTTATTTCGTCCTGAATTTTCATGCGCTGTAAAATTTACGTAAAAGTACAAAAAAGAACGTGTGAAAATCAATGGTTTAACAATCGAAATTCACACGCTAAAATTAAATAGGTAATTAAATTTTTGCCAATTCCACTTTGGCGGTAATGGTCACTTCTTCACCAATCATAAGGCTTCCTGCTTCCAAAACGGAGTTGTATTTTAGTCCAAAATCAGTTCTGTTGATCACGCCAGTAACTTTAAGTCCGGCTTTGGTGTTTCCCCAAGGATCTTTTGTGGTACCTCCATAAGTCATCGCCAAGGTAATTTCTTTGGTAACGCCGTGCAAACTCAAGTTTCCTTTTAAATTGTATTTATGATCTCCTGTTTTTTGAACGGAAGTGCTTACAAAAGTCATTTTTGGGTATTTTTCTGTCTCAAAAAAGTCGGCACTCTTTAAATGCCCATCTCTTTTTGCGTTGTCGGTATCCACGCTGTTTACATCAACGGTAAAGTTAATTTTTGCGTCAGAAAAGTCAGCTTTTGTTGTGATTATTGAACCTTCATACTTAGAAAAGATACCTTCAACTTCAGAAATGACCATATGGTCCACCGCAAATCGAATAGAAGAATGTGATGGGTCAATATTCCAGTTAGTTTGTGCTTGCACCAAGGCAACACTAAATAAGGCAATTACAATACTTAATTTTTTCATGATTTAGATATTTTCAGGTTGTTTATTAATTAGGATGCAAATGTATGTCAAAACAATATATGTTGCAACATATATTGTAAAAAAAAAATATAATTTCAGTAAAAATATTTTATACTACTGACTGTCAATTAATTATAAAAAATAAATTTTAGGTTATTTAACGCCTAAAAAGTGTAAATTTGCAGTATAGAACATAAGGTATGCTAGAAGAACAAGTCATATTGGTAAACGAGAAAGACGAAAGAATTGGTTTAATGCCAAAAATGGAGGCGCATGAAAAAGCGGTGCTGCATAGGGCTTTTTCTGTGTTTGTCTTTAATGTTAAAAACGAGTTGCTGTTGCAGCAACGTGCAGCCCATAAATACCATTCGCCTTTATTGTGGACAAATACCTGTTGCAGCCACCAGCGCGACGGGGAAGGGAATGTGGAAGCCGGCAAACGACGTTTGGAAGAGGAGATGGGTTTTGTCTGCGATCTAAAAGAAGTGACCTGGTTTATTTACAAAGCGCCGTTCGACAACGGGCTGACGGAACATGAACTGGACCATATCCTCATTGGTTATCATAATGACAATCCGATATTGAATAGGGAAGAAGTTGAAAATTTTAAATGGATGACCATTGAAGAAGTGAAAAATGATATGAAACTGCATCCTGAAATTTATACGGAATGGTTTAAAATTATTTTCGACAAATATTACAGTTTTATCAGTCATTAAAAAAATAAGTATGCAAGTAACCGTTAACAGAAAAGCACATTTTAATGCAGCGCACCGATTGTACAATGCCTCATGGACGGATGCGCGGAATGCCACCGTGTTTGGCAAATGCGCAAATCCGCATTATCACGGACATAATTATGAGCTCATCGTAGCTGTTAAGGGCGAAATTCACCCGGAAACCGGTTTTGTGATGGATATGAAAATTTTGAAAAGTTTGATTGAAACGGAAATCGAAGAACAATTCGACCATAAAAATTTAAACGAGGAAGTCCCTGAATTCAAAACACTGAATCCCACTGCCGAAAATATTGCGGTGGTCATCTGGAACAAACTGCGTCCAAAAATCGATAAAAACCTGGCGCTTTCCATAACGCTTTATGAAACCCCAAGAAATTTCGTGACCTATTCCGGGGAGTAAAAAAAGTAAAATTAACAATTAAAACATTTAACTCCCCTTAATAGACTTGTGTTTCGGAGTCAAATCAGGGGTTAATGGTGCGTATTTTAAATGAACCAAAATTTAAAATCTAACAATTCAAACAAATAACCAATAACTCAAAACTCATAATTAAAAAGGCGAGCTCAAGCTCGCCTTTTTTTACTAATTCAAGAAAATGGCATTGGTAAAAAACAGTTTCCCGTTTTGCCAAAACGAACGGAATAACGGATTGTCCACCATATAAATGAGTTGTCCTTTTCCTTTTTGCTCAACCCCGAACAATAAAGAATTCGGAACATTTTTTAAAGCTTCAGACCCTGCAAATCCTGAAATATTTGTAGTATTTTCCGGAAAATAACCAACGTTGGCACCATCTTTTAATAATTTATAGGAAGTGCCGCTTAATTTTAAGCTATGGTAAAAATTAGGATAACCAAAAGCCAAAGGATGCGTATTGTCTAAGTTGCTTTTAAAAATACTGCCTGTAATGGTAGTTTTAAGATAATCACGTTCTTGTTGATTGTATGGGATTAAATTAGGTTTAGGATTGTCCTTATCTTTTAGGGTGTCTTTTTTTACTTTTAATGCAAACCCATCTTTATCGGCAAAACTATTTAAGGAACTTCCAATGGCTATAATAGTTCCTCCATTTGATACGTATGAAGTTAAAGTTTCCAATTCAGCCTTATCGGCATCGTAGTCATCGGTTAAAATTAATACATCGTATGTTGAAAGATCCGTGCGGTTTAAATTTAAATTATTGATGATGGTTAACGGATATTTTAATTGCGTTTCAAAAAAGTGCCAAATTTCTCCAAAACTTAATGAAGAAACTCCTTCACCGGCAATTGCCGCAATTTTTTTAGGTTTAATTAGTGAATAATTTGAGGAGCCAAAATCGGTTCCTGAATCTACAAAACCAGAAGTTACTGAAGCTAATTTCGTATTTAAACGATTGGCTAAATTTGTGATTAATTCATCAAAATTTTTAAGATGTCCATTGTCTGCACGCATAATGACCAATGTTCCTTTTTTATAGGAATTTCCTTCAATTGAAAAATCGGCTTTATTAAATCTGACATTAAATTTGTTTTCTAACAATTCCCCCAGAAAAGAGGCGTCAGAAACTTCATTCCATTTATGGATATAAGCATAGGCATTATTATTTGCGGCGTTGTTGTTTGTGGTTTTGTCGGAAGTTGAATTTTTATGAATCCCTACAGCAGCGTTTGATGCAAATCCTTGTAAGCCATAGGCATACGGAATGCTCCAGGCAGTAATGTCGTAAGTTAACGAATCAGTGAGCTTTGCTTGTTGTTCAAATAAAACTTTCACCATTTTTCCTTTAGTTTGATTGGTTGGAATCACTAAATCGCGCATGGTGGTTTGGATTGATTTTACGGAATTTGAAGAATAATCATAGGCTTTAATTGTTATTTCTTCAGCCGGAAAACTGTAAATTTCATGTTTTTGCAGTAAATCAACTACCTGATTAATTTTTTCAGGGTCCCCTCTTAAAACATAACTTTGATATGCTGACTTGGTGTTGTTAAAGAAATTTTTAAACTCTGAAAGTAATTTTGAAGTATTTTTGGAAGTCATTTCAACTGTAGAAATACCTGTTGTAAAATGATGGGCAATTCTGTCCTTTAATGTAAGAACTGTCTTATTTTCTATCGTTACCCCTAATCCGGCACCAATTCCTGCTTGTTCATAAGTCATTCCAATGGCACCCATATAGGTTGGATACGTGTCTCCATAGCTTGGGTATAATAAGTCAAAGGCTTCTTTTGTAAAATAACGCCAACCATTTTTGTCAAAGTATTTGGCATTGTTTTTTCCTATTTGTGCTTGAAAATCACGTTGCCAATCTGTAATTATTTCATGAAAAGGTTCTGCGCCAGGGGCAAAATAATAAGGACTTTCGTAACTTTGTTCGTGAAAATCGACATGAACTTGCGGTAGCCATTTATTGTATATTTTTAAACGCTGTTGTGTTTCAACTTGTGAAGCCCAGGCCCAGTCTCTATTTAAATCGAATAAATAATGGTTTGCCCTACCTCGTGGCCAAGGTTCCCTATGTTCAAAAGCATTTGGATCCACATTATATGGAGTGCTTTTTGTTTGGTCGTACCAGTTTACATAGCGGTCGCGTCCATCAGGATTTAAGCAGGGATCAATAATGACAAGGGTGTTTTTAAGCCAATCTTTTTTATTTGTAACCAACTCATACAATGTTTGCATCGCTGCTTCCGTGCTTGATGCTTCATTGCCATGTACATTGTAACTTAACCAAACTGTGGCAACTTCTGAAGTAAAATCGCCTTTTAAAATTCCTGATCTTTTTAAGTTGTCTTCCCTAATATTTTCTAATTTGTTAATATTTTCTTCTGAAGAAATAAAAGACAGGTATAAAGGCCGGTTTTCATTCGTGATGCCATATTGTTCAAGTTTCACATTTGTTGAATTTTCACTGACATAATTGAAATAATCCACCACTTTATGATGTCTCGTGAATTGAGATCCCAATTCATAACCTAAAAATTCGGCCGGGGATTTAAGGGTTTGTGAAATGATTGCGGAAAAGGTAAATGCGGTGAATAAAATGGTAAAAATGATATTTTTTTTCATAAATGATAAATTTTAGACGCTGGTATCTTTTGGGTAAATGATGTCAAAATAATTGGTTTGCTATTTTCTGTTGAATTATGTTACCATTAAAAAACAATGATACAACAAATATTTAATGCTGTCAAAAATAAAAGCAGGCTACTTTTACTTCTGATGGTTACGATATAAAATTACAAAGGAGCTAAGTAAAACACATAGCTCCTTTGATGATGAACTAATTTATATTTTAATTAATAGCCTTCATTTTGGGTTAAATTTGGATTTACATCCATTTCCCTAAGTGGAATAGGCAATACCAATCTATTGGCATTTGAGGCAATACTTCCAACGTTTTCACCGAGACGTTTTGCATCAAATAAAGTAAATCCTTCAAAAGACAATTCTCTTTTTCGTTCCATTAAAATGGTTGCTAAATTAACGGAATTATATAAGCTGGCATTGGCTCTGTCTCTTAACGCATTGATGTCATTGAGTGGCGTATCTCCAACATTCGTTGATTTTCTGAAATTACTTTCTGCACGAATCAAATACATTTCGGCCAAACGCAAGAACGGAATATTTCCATATTGGTTTTTCCACTTGGCAGTAGCAGTTCCCCTTGCAGTTACATAAAAGAAAAGTGAACGATCGTCATTAGGATCATCATAAATATTAAAATGTTGTGAGGTTATGGAAAGATCTGGGTTTCCGTTACGGCCCCCAAACTCTGAACCTGCCCAAAACGTACTAAAATCATTTAAACTGGCATCCTGGCTTGTAACTTGCCAAGCAAAAAGGTCTTCATTAGAATTTTCGCCATTGTTAAACGCAGCATCAAAAGTAGCGGTTAATTCAGCGCCACTGTTGTTAATCACGTCATTTGACATGGTACGTGCATTTTCATAATCCCCCATTTCCAAATAAACCCTTGCCAGTAAAGCAGCCGCACTGTATTTTGTGGCGTAAATATCATTTGAATCAGGAAGTAAATTATAAGCGTCTGTTAAATCAGCAATAACCTGAGCATAAACTTCTTCCAACGTATTTCTTGAAGGATATTCAATTATGGAAGCGTCTAATACAGCTGTTAATGAAATAGGTACAGCAGGCTGACTGTTTTGTGATCCTGGTACATAAGTTTTTGAATACAGTCTCGCCAAATCAAAATAGGCCATTCCTCTTAGGAATTTTGCTTCGCCTTCTGTAACGTCTTTTTCAGAATCATCAGTAAACACACTTAAACTTGATAATACAATATTTGCTTCATTACTGATGTCATAGGCATTTACCCAAATACTTTCCACAAAACTATTATCTGATAAAATTGCTTTTTCGTTATATTCTGCAGGCTGAACATAGGTGCCATTCCAGGAAAGACCACCGCTATTTCCAATGAGCTCTGATGCCAATGCGATTCCGCCGCCGTAACTTCCATTGTCCCGTGCCACAGCATAAATATTGTTTAAAATTTTCTTAACGTTTGCAGGACTTTCAGTAGCGACCTCAGGTGACAGGTTTTGTTCCGGCTCAATGTTTAGATTATCATCACAGGCCATAAATGATATGGTAAGCAGTGACAGTATAATTGATAGATAGTTATATTTTTTCATAATGCTTTCTTTATAGGTCAATATTTAATCCAATTGTAAGTGTTTTTGCAGGTGGAGATGAGTAAAATGTTATCCCCTTTTCAATATTTGAATTCCCATTGTTATCATAGGAAGATTCAGGATCATAACCGCTGTAATCTGTAAAGGTCAACAAGTTTATTCCGGTAAAGTACAATCTTAAGCGATCTACAGAGAATTTTTGTGTAATTTCTTTTGGAAAAGTATAACCGAATGATAAATTTCTCAATCGAATAAAATCTGATTTTTCCAAATAACGCGTCGAAGCTTGTTGTCCGTTTGTACTGTACATTCTGGCTTGGGGCACCATAGTGATGTCACCCGGATTTTGCCATCTGTCTAATTGGTCAGTGGTTTGGTTGTCTTCATATCTTGCATTACCCGATTGAAATTTTCCGCCTTCATTATATAAAGATGATCCCCATTCTCCCTGAAAAGTAAAAGAAAAATCAAAGTTATGAAAAGACATTGTATTGGTAAGACCTGCCATGAATGTTGGATATGGACTTCCAGAAATGATTCTTTCGGCTTCATTGTAATTATTTGTGGTTGTTTTATCCAAACTGCCATCTGTTTTTACCGTGTTTTTATAAAATAACGCATCCCCATTTGCTGGATCAACACCGGCATATTCCACCAAGTAAAAAGAAGAGATTGTTTCACCTTCCCTTACAATATTTCTTCCGGCCACAATATCGCCACTTGGCAAATCAGTAACTTCATTATCTAAAGTTGAAAGGTTTAGTGATGTTTTCCAAGTCAAGTTTTCCGATCTTATATTATCGGTATTTAAAACAAATTCGAATCCTTTATTGGTAAGTGATCCAACATTACGTGTAATGGAAGTATAGCCCGATGTTCCCGGAATTGGCTCGTTTAATAAAAGATCATTTGTTTTTTTAGAATAATAATCAATTTCACCGCTTACGCGATTGTTTAAAATACCAAAATCCAAGCCAATATCAATTTGATTGGTTTTTTCCCATTTCAAATCAGGATTTCCTAATTGAACCGGTGACAATGCTGATTTCTGGTTATAGGCTGTTCCTCCGAAAAGCCCCAAACTTGCAAAGTTGCCAATGCCGGCATTTCCTGTTACCCCATAACTTCCTCTCAATTTTAATAAGGATATGGTTTCGGAATCTTTGATAAAATCTTCTTCAGAAATAATCCAACCTACTGAGGCAGCAGGGAATATTCCATACCTGTTAGAAGCCCCAAATCTCGAAGAGCCATCATAACGCAAACTGCCTTTTATCAGGTATTTATCCAAAATAGAGAACGTTGCCCTTCCAAAATAAGAAAGGAAATTGTATTTTGTTCTGCTGGAAGTCCCTGAGGTAATTTCAGAAGCACTCGCCACTGTCTGCAAATTGTCTGAAGGAAAACCGGTTCCCGCAACATATTGTCTTTTTCTGGAACTTTCTTCAAAACTCATACCACCCACCAATTCTATATCGTAATCTTCATTAAAAGTTTGGGCATAAGTAAAATAATTGCTGATGCTGTATTTGTCCGATTGAATAGCATTTGCATCTGCATAACCGTTGGTGGAAGCCGATTCCGTTAAACTTCCTGCAAAATATTCTTCAGTCTGGTTGTTATTGTCATATCCAAATTCTGTCTTGAAACCTAATTCCGGAAGTATTTGATATTCCAAATAGGAATTGAGCAAAACCCTAAAAATATTTACCTCCCAATTTCCATTGTATTCCTGCATTAAAAAGTTATAATAAATGCTGGTTTCATTGTTTGGAACAATGCCGTCATCCAAATAAGCAGGGGTAAGCGGAGATTGCGCTATGGCCTGCAAAGGTGTTGAGAAAGAGTTATCTGTTCCTATTCTTAAAATTTTTGTTTTACTTAAGCTGGTATTCATTCCAACCCTGAATTTATCTGAAACCTTATGGTCTAAATTGCCTCGAAAGGAATAGCGGTCTAAACTATTTCCGCGAACAATTCCTTGGGTATCGTTATAACCGCCAGAAATAAAGAACAAGGTTTTATCAGTACCGCCGGAAATTGAAAAATTATGTTCCTGAACCGATCCCTTTACCAAAGCCAAATCTTGCCAATCGGTGTCAACTTCTCCGGTTCTCCAATCTTTCCCGTTCGACATCCAATCAAAATAACCGCCTTCTTCTGTCAGCCATGTGTCTTCAGCGCCATAACTATTTGTGGAGGCTTCCGTAAAAAGCTCCACATATTGTTCGGCATTTAACCATTTCATTTTATTGGTGGCTTCGCTCCATCCTGTAGAGGTGTTCAAAGAAACCTTTGTTTTACCCGATTTCCCTTGTTTGGTGGTAATCAAAACTACCCCATTTGTGCCTCTGGCTCCATAAATGGCTGCAGAAGAGGCATCTTTTAAAATTTGGATGGACTCAATATCGTTAGGGTTCAATGAAATTAAAGGATTAATAGGTGCTTCAGAAACACTTTCATCATCATTGATTAAAGGCATTCCATCAATAACATATAAAGGTTCCTGGGAAGAAGAAATACTTGATACCCCTCTAATTCTCATTTTAACACCACCTTCTACCTTACCGTTTATCTGGGTAATTTGTACGCCGGCAGCTTTTCCTGTAAGTGCTCCCTGCATACTCGCAATAGGAATTTGATTGATGTCACTTGAAGAAACTGACGCAATATTGTCTGTCACCTTACGTTTGGATTGTTTACCAAAACCAACAACCACTACTTCTTCAAAAGTGTTATCAGAAACCATTTCAATGTTAATGATGGTTTCCTGGCCCACAGTTCTTTTGATAACTTTATAACCTACAAAAGAATAGACCAATACATCTTGCGGACTTGCCATGATGGCATATTTTCCGTCAAAATCTGTTTGAGTGCCTTTATTGGTATTGTCAATAACAATATTTACGCCCATTAATGGCAATCCATCTTCTCCTTTTACAACTCCGGAAATTTTCTTTTCCTGGGCCATTAATAAGGATGAGACAAAAAATAATCCTAGAAAAAAGTAGTTTTTAATTTTCATACATCTGTTTTTAAATTATAGTTTGATTAATATTTGTGAATCTTAAATTAAAAATTTCCGCTTTTATTTAATTTTTTTTCAATAAGGAAAATTCAAATATAGTAATAACTCTCTAATGAGTTATTGAGAATAATGACAATAGTACAAAAAAAAACATACTTCTAAAAAAAATATATAATTATTTTTTAAATTTTTAAATAAAGAAAAGGGTGTGTTATTTTTCATTAAAAAAACAACACACCCTTTAAATTAATGTCAAATCTACAGCAATATCGGACTTTCAGAAGTGTCACAAAATCATAAGCGAACTATTTTATATGGCTGTCAAACCATTTAATATATCTTTCATATCTGTCTTTTATAAAAGAAGGTCGTTCTAGTCCGTGGGATTCTCCAGGATAAACAACCAATAATGTTTCTCTGCCCAAACGTTTCATAGCCTGATACATTTGTTCAGAATTAAGAATAGGTACATTCCAGTCATCGCTGCCGCCCATCCATAAAGTTGGTGTGGTAATTTTTTCGACATCATTAAACGGTGATAGTTTTTCCCAGCCTTCAGCATTCTCCCAAGGAAGCCCCAATTCAAGTTCCCAAGTTAATTGATAGTGATCGTGACCATAATTGGCTCGGTAAAGTGACTCACTTGCGCCTGAAACAGCACCCTTAAATCGTTTTGTTTTTGTAATCACATAATTTGTTAAAATACCGCCATAAGACCAGCCTCCAACGCCTAAACGATTTGGATCTGCATAACCTTGGGCAATAACATAATCAACGCCAGCCATAACATCTTGATAATCTTTGTTTCCCCAATCTGCAAATAAAGCCTCGGAAAATGGTTGCCCATATCCAGAAGATCCTCTGGGGTTTATAAGAAGGGTTACATAGCCATTGGCAGCAAACAATTGTGCGGAATCATTAAAATCAAACTCATATTGGCTAACCGGACCGCCATGAAGCCATAAAATTACTGGGTATTTTGTTTTTGGATTAAATCCTAAAGGTTTTACCACAAAACCTTCAATGTCAGTACCATCCTCACTTTTAAAATGAATCTTTTCAATAACGGGTTTTTGTGCCTTATCCAATATTTCATCATTTACGGATGTTAATTTCTTTATTTCATTATTTTCAAAAGTGTATACTTCATAAGGTTGGTTACTTTTACCTAACAAGGGAGCGATCATAGAACCATTTAATGAATAGTCACCAATGCTGAAATCACCTTGAATCACCCTTTCAAAATTTTCTCCTGAAGTACCAACCGAGCCAATAATACTGGTGCCATTTTCTTCAATCAAAAAATAAATCAATTTTCCGTCATTGGAAAATTTGGGTTTATTAATATTTCGGTCAAGGCTCTCGACAAGTAATTTATGAGGTCCTCCCAAAGCTGGAGTGATGGCCATTTTTTGTGTTGCATACCACATGGCTTTGGCGTCAATAATTGTGGTGTGGACGATAGACTTTCCATCAGGGCTCCAGGCTGGGGCATTGTCGGCATTTGGGTTTGTGGTCACTTGTCGCAAAGTTTTTCCTTTATCCTTATTGTCCGGGGAAACTATCCAAATATCTGTATTGGAATTTCCGTCCTGATTGTCGGTTCTGTTGCTTACAAAGGCAATGGATTTTCCATCAGGGCTCCAAACCGGACTTTTATCATCAAAATCTCCTGAAGTTATCTGAACCGGGATAGAATCTCCTGGCGTAAAAATATAAAGATGGGTTCGGTAACGGTCAAGATAACCTTCATAATCCTTTTTAAACTGTAAGCGATCTATAATAACCGGTTTTGCCTTTTTGTCATCTTCTTTATCTGCCGTTAATTCTTCGGGCTTTGGGTCTTTTATGCTTAATAAAAGTCTTTTGCCGTCAGGCGCCCATTCGTAACCCGAAACCCCTTGTTTTATTTTTGTTAATTGTTGTGCATCTCCGCCATTTCTGTTAAGTATCCATACCTGTGCTTTTTCATCAGGCTGTTTTGCAATAAATGACAAGTATTTGTTGTCTGGACTCCAGCGAGGTTCCTTTGCCGAATAAAATTCTTTTGAAGTCATTGGAATAGCTTCTCCTCCTTGGGAAGAAATCATCCAAAGTTGCGTTTCGGCTTTGTCTTTTTTTAGATTGGCTTCTGAGGTGGTGTATGCAACCCATTTTCCGTCTGGACTAATTTGAGGATTGCTTACCGATTTTAATTTCATCAGGTCATCAATGGCAATCGCTTTTTTTGTTTCTTGTGAAGAGGATTCAAAATAAATTAAAAACAGAAAGGTAAAGGAGAAAAATTTTAGCATTTTAGAACTCATAATGGTTGTTTTTTGATTTGATGTTAAAAGCGTACTGTTTCATAAAGAAACTTTTATTTAGGATAACAATTTTAATAAAATAAAATCGATTTATTCTAATAAAAAAAAATTTCTTTTTTTATTAAGTTTAAAGTGCGGAAACTTATTAATGATTTTTTAATATAAAAATTTAACGGGGTAATTTATTTTTTTGCACTTTAAATAGTTAAATATTAGGATGATATGCCTAAGCGCTTTTAATTTATTTTGTTGTTTTATTGGGTTATTGGTTAATAATTTGGCAGATGCATTTGTTGAAATAGAAATAGCTGAAACAGCAAAAATTATAAAAAGGTGGTTTTTCATGTAGCCAAAAATTTAAAGGCTAAATGTAATTAAATAAATTTAATTTTAGGGCTGTTGTAGGAACAAGCAATAGGTAAATTGCGATAAAATTAACGCAAGTGGCAAAAGCCTATTTTAACTGGAGTAAGGGGGAATTCCGCCTTAGCCTTTAATAAAATTTTAATGCAGAAGAACTATCCGCAAAAATGGACAGAAATTCGTTAATAGTGATTATATTTGGTATTTAAATCTTATAAATTATGAAAAAAGAGATTGTTAAAGGCACTATTCCTGAAAAACCGCTTATTGATATCCCTCCGGAAAAACCATTGATTGATGTCCCGGTTCCTGAGAAACCGTCTATTGATGTGCCTATTCCTGAAGAACCGCTTATTGATATTCCTATTCCTGAAAAACCTGATATCGATGTTCCCGTGCCGGACAAACCGGAGATTAATGTGCCTTTTCCAAAAAAATAAGCATAACAATGATGTATTAAAAATTTTATTTTAATATTTGGCGTTTGTAAATAAATTTTAAAAACAAATTTTTTATAAATGTACTTAAGAATGGTTTAATTTATCAAAAGCCATAAAACCGTACTTTTATAGAAATTAAATGTTTTATTATGAATGAAGATTCTGGCGAATGCGAAAATACCACGTATGATTTTGAAAAACATTGGAATGCGGCTTACCAAAAATCCCCCATCACCAATTTGGGCTGGTATGAAGAAAATCCGACGCCATCCGTCGAACTGATTGAAGCCTGTAATTTGTCCAAGGATGCCTTAATTTTTAATGCGGGAGCAGGTGCAACCACCTTGATTTCGGAATTATTGAAAAAAGGTTATGTAAATATGATGCTGAACGACATTGCCACAGCGGCTTTAGCCGAGTTGGAAAGCCATCTGCCTCCATATAAAAATGCCCATATCCAATTTGTGGTGGACGATTTAACCAATCCTTCCGAATTATTGAAATTAAAAAATGTCGATTTGTGGCATGACAGGGCGGTGTTGCATTTTTTTACGGAAGAAAAGCAACAAAAAGCATATTTTGACTTGCTGAAAGCGGCTTTAAAACCAAAAGGATTCGTAATTTTGGCCGAGTTTAATTTAGAGGGTGCTAAAAAATGCAGCGGATTGGACGTGTTTAATTACAATGAAGAAATGCTTCAGGAACGCTTGGGAAGCGATTTTGAATTGTTGAAATCATTCAATTATACGTACATCCAGCCTTCAGGAAATACCAAAGAATATGTGTATACCTTGTTTCAGAAAAAATCTTAAAGGCTAATGGGCGTGCATCATATCCCTTTTAAAGCCACTGGTTATTTTTCTCAGCTAATTTGTGATTATTTGGACAAAAAGCCTGGATTATCCGAATTTTACGGGAACTTTCCAGATCTTGAAGGTTTTAAAAATCAGATTCAATCAAAAAAAACGGCATTCCAAGCGCAGTCGAGAAAACGCTTGGCAGCTGCGTTGGACCAGCAATATAACACAACTTCCGTTTCGGAGCAGACTGCGCAAAATATAGCGGCGCTGTTGGACGAAAATACGTTTACGGTCACGACCGGTCACCAATTGAATATTTTTACCGGCCCCTTATATTTTTTGTATAAAATTGTGACCGCCATAAACTTGGCCGACAAATTAAAAAAGGAGTTTCCGCAGCAAAATTTTGTGCCGATATATTGGATGGCAACGGAAGACCACGATTTTGAGGAAATTCAGTATTTCAATATCCAAGACACAAAAATAAGCTGGAATAGGGAAAGCAGCGGAGCGGTGGGCCGATTGAAAACAGACGGATTCGAGGTTGTTTATAAGGAATTTTCAGCACTTTTGGGAACTTCCCAAAACGCCGATTTGTTGCGTGAATTGTTCAAAAATGCCTATTTAAAACACGACAATTTGGCGGAAGCCACACGCTATTTGGTGAATGAACTTTTTGGAGCGTACGGACTCGTCATTGTTGATGGCGATGATGCCAAGCTGAAAAATTCATTGGCGCCTTTTGTGAAAGCCGAATTGCTTCACCAAACTTCTTTTAAGCATGTTTCCGAAACGAATAAAAGATTGGAAGCCCATTATAAAATTCAGGTAAATCCAAGAGAAATTAACCTGTTTTACCTGAAAGATGCCATAAGGGAGCGCATCATTTTTGAAAACGATCTTTTTAAAGTGAACAATACAAACCTTACTTTTTCGGAAAATGAAATATTGGAGGAAGTTGGGGAACATCCCGAGCGTTTTAGCCCTAACGTGCTCTTGCGTCCGCTTTACCAGGAAATCATCTTGCCAAACCTTGCCTATATTGGCGGAGGCGGGGAGCTGGCTTACTGGTTTCAGTTAAAAGATTATTTCAATGAAGTAAATATCCCTTTTCCAATCTTGGTGTTGCGGAATTCGGTGTTGCTGGCCACCAAAAAACAGCTGCATAAGCTCGATAAATTAAGTATTTCAGTTCCTGAAATTTTTAGCAAACAAGAAACTTTAATCGCAAATGTCATTACGAAACTTTCAGAAATGAACATCGATTTTTCGGAACAAATAAAATTCCTGCAACAGCAATTTGCCGATTTAAAAGTACTTGCCAAAAAAACCGACCCTACGTTTTTGAGTGCGGTGAATGCCCAAGAGAAAAAACAGTTGAACGGATTGGATAAGTTGGAGAAACGCTTGTTAAAAGCGCAAAAGCGCAAACTTTCTGATGTGGTTGATCGCATTATGGAAGTGCAAAACGAATTGTTTCCCCACCAAAGTCTGCAGGAACGCAATCAAAGTTTTTCAGTATTTTATGAAGCAATAGGAGTAGACCTTATCCCATCCTTGCTAAAAAATACCGACCCGTTGAAATTTGAGTTTACCGTAATTGAATTTATGTAAGAATCGGATTAAATGCAAGAATTTTATCCTTGAAGTTGTACTGAATTTCCAGCACACGTTCGTTTTTTATTTTTACGGTTTCTTCTTCCGTTAATTCAAAATCTATTTCCGTGTAATGGGCCATTGTGTTTTTAATTTGGTTGGAAGCAACATAGGTATTGTCCGAACTCAGCACTAAGGAATCCTTATCAAAAACAAAGGTTAGCGTGCAGCCTGTCCGTTTTATTTTGGTCGAAAATTCGCCGATAATAATGGTTTTGATAAAAGGAAATCCACCCAATTCTTCAATATCCAGATACACGGCATTGCCGCTGTTTTCGCCATATTTTGTCCCGCCTTTAAAATCAATTTCAGAAATGAGCGCTAAAGAGCTTGGAACTTTTTGGGATTTGAAGAGATTTGAGAAGGAAAATGCCATAATATTTATTGGGTTTCTAGTTATGATAAGCTTGGTTGTGTGCCAACTGTGCTCCGCAATTTGTGCAATTAGATGCGGTGCCGGATCCGCCGTAGCATCCTTTGGCGCAGGTGTAATGGTAAATGCCTAAGGCATTTTGTGCAGGAGACGGCTGTGCAGGTGTATTGGTAGCGGGAGCGCCCATATTATTGGGTACTTTTATGGGCCCGTTTTTCATAAAATCTTGGTTGTGAAAGGCAGTATTGTGTAAATAGGGATTTTTGCAGACCGGACAATTGCCTGCCGCATCACCGCCGCTGTTTTCGCACTTATTTGCGCAAACATAATGTTTTAAGGAAGCGGTGGCCTTATTTTTATCTACGATTGGTGCTGGTTTTTTCTCTTTGCAAGAAATCGAAATGACCATAACAACAAATAAAAGGATTTTCAATGCTTTCATAGTAATCGGTATTTCTGAATAACTGAATATCCACAAATATAATAAAATTTATAGGAAGGCAAAAGGAAGTTTTGGGTTAAAAGTTTGTTTTGTTGCTGAACCTTAAAAAACTTTAACCTTTCAACTTTTAACTTTTCAATTTAACTTTCTCGCTTAGCGCATCTTTATGCACCATCACCGAAATTGTTTTCAGCCTGAAAAAAGCCTTGCTCATATACACATAACCGTCGTTGCCTATGCGATCGCCTGTGGTTCCCCAAGAATTCTTTACCTTATAATATTCAGTGCCGTTTTGGTCTTTTGCCAAGCCAACAATATGCATTAAATGGTCGTCTGTTGTGTTGTAATTCTCAAATTCCTGTTGTCTGAATTCGGGTGTGACCATAGTTTCTTCCAAAATGTAGGTCAGTGCTTTTTCATTATTTTCACTATTTTTAGGAACAACGGCAACTCCGTATTTTTGCGAAAAAGTTTTTTCGGAAACATCGCAATCCAAAGACAAAGTATAGCCATTTTTCAGTGCGGTATCAACTTCATTAACCAACGCTTCAAGCGGAATATTGTAAAAAACACCATTTGCAAAGTTGTCGGGAATATTTAAAATAAACGATGTGTAAAAGGGTTGTTGCAAAAAAGAGGTCAGCGTGATGTAATTTGAAGTATTTATCTTAGTCATTTCCAGGAAGGACATGGGCGTATAAACGGCACCATTGTAAATGAAATTTTCTGGAGCTTTGCCGAGTTGTGCATCTAAAATAGAATCTGTAGCAATCTTCCAGCTTTTTGCTGCGGATTTATGGTCATTTTTAATGTAACTGTCTAAAACGGCTTTAAGTTCGGGGACAATTTTTGAATGATCGTGATTGGCGGCATCATTCAGCAATCCGGAATAGGCAGTCTCGGGAAGCAGTCCGTTTAATTGAATGGAATTCATAACATCATGGGCCAATCCGCCTTCGCCAAATTGAGCAGTGCCTTGTCGCATTACATAATTCCATGCTTTTGCGTCGTATGTTTTTCTGACATTATACATTTCAGAAACATCTATCATTACTCCTGTATTTCTGTAAATTTCTGATTCAATAAATGAAGAGGCAGAAAAACTCCAGCAGGTTCCCGTATTTCCCTGATGTTTTACCGCAGAGGCCTCAATGTCTATAATCGGCGTAAATTGATAGGTTTGTTCTGTTGGAATATTAACTTTTACAACGGCATTTTCCTGGGCGTAAAAGAAAGTGGTACTTAATAATAATACGATTGCAATTAAATTTTTTTTCATTTGTAAATTAGTCAATTAGCCAATATTTAGTTTTATGTTATGAAGCGAAATTAGGATTTATTTATTGTTAAAGTTAAAAACTTTAAACTTTTCAATTATTCATTATTCATTCTCTTTATAAGTCCCATCTCTCTTTTTAAGAACCCTTTCAACATTTTCGTAATAGCCATCAGCATTAGGGTCTCCTTCAGGCAATTTCATATAACCGCTTTTATAATAATCCAGGGCTTGTTTATATTTGCCGCCAATTTCATAATAGCGCCCGATATAATAATCCCCAATGGGAGATTCCTTATAGAGTCGGTTGATCATTTCTCCAAAACTTTTCAAATAATCACCATTTTCTTTGTCCAAAATAATGGATTCAATGGCAAAAATATCGCTTTCCCTTATTTTTAGGTTGCTTCCGAATAAATAGTCAATTTCAACATATTTATTTTCCAGATAGGCGATGGCATCGGGAGGCGACAGGTCTTTGATATTTTTTTCAAACTCTTCTTTTGAAATCGCGGCATACAAATCAAAAATAAAGGCAAAAGCGCTTGGGATGCTTTGTCCAATCGACGCCACAGCATTGCTTTTATCGAAGAATTCATAGCGGTATTTAAATTTTGGGTTGTTGGTTGTTTCCAACAAGGCATTTGTGGTGATTATGCTGGTTTTCCAATTTTCTGCATTGTAGGAGCCATTGGACAAATAATAATACCTGTTTTCCTCTTTTAAGGACGGAATTTTTTGTTGCAACAGGGAAGGCATATCAGGCGCATAATAAGGATTGATAGCTATAAACGCGTTAAAACCAGGATTAGTTTCTATAAAAAAATAATTGATAAAATTTGCGGTAAGTGTGTTGCCCACGATGGTTTTAAAAGGCGAAATTCGGTAATTTTCTTCAAAATAATCCAACAGTTCACTTCTTACATACCGGTAAAAGGCCTCACTGTCTTCCGTTGGCAAACTGTTTTCTTTTGAGTAGGCGCAATCGGTAAAGCGTTCTTTGAACTGATTTTGATTGATGCCGACAATAATTTGCTCTGGCGCTTTTTCCTGTGTCGAAAAAAGGATGGAATTGCCCACATAAACATCGAATAAATATTCTGCATCCAGCACAATGGTGAGTGGATATAATTTTGTGGTATCGCCGGTATAACTGGGCGGAATGTAAATTTTCAGATAGCGGTCACTATTTAATTCCTTTGAGTTGAATTTTTTCAATTGGGTGTTTTGGGAAAAAAGCGCATTTGAAATGATCAATGCAAGCCACAAGAAACCTATTTTTTTTAGCAGTAATTTTTTCATGCCTTAAAGTTATGTAATTTTTTTAAATGCCAAAACCATAAAGAGTTATAAAATGAAACGAGCATAACAAATTTTGATACACAAAGGAATGATTAATGGCGAACAGCAGCTGTTACAGCTAAAAAATAAAATTTAAACATATGAAGAACATTCTTTTTAAAATCATTTTTTTAGCCTTGAAAATAAGTGAACCCAAGTTTTGAGTTTATAATTTTTTAAATCATTTAAATGATTTATTTTTACCTTCTAATTGAAACGAAAATGGAAGAAATTAATTGGAAAACGGTCAGGGGTTTTGAAGACATTACCTATAAAAAATGCAATGGGGTTGCGCGAATAGCGTTCAACAGGCCCAATGTGCGGAATGCGTTCAGGCCCAAAACCACAAAAGAATTGTACGAAGCGTTTTACGATGCCCAGGAAGACACTTCAATTGGGGTGGTGTTGCTTTCGGCGGAAGGGCCATCCACCAAAGACGGTGTGTATTCTTTTTGCAGCGGCGGAGACCAAAAAGCACGTGGCCATCAGGGTTATGTGGGAGAGGATGGGTATCACCGATTAAATATATTGGAAGTTCAGCGCTTGATTCGTTTTATGCCCAAAGTGGTCATTGCGGTGGTTCCGGGTTGGGCTGTTGGGGGCGGACATAGTTTGCATGTGGTTTGCGACCTGACTTTGGCGAGTGAGGAGCATGCCATTTTTAAACAAACCGATGCCGATGTCACCAGTTTCGACGGTGGTTATGGCTCGGCGTATTTGGCTAAAATGGTCGGACAAAAAAAAGCAAGGGAAATATTTTTCCTCGGAAGAAGCTATTCAGCGCAGGAAGCCTGTGACATGGGAATGGTGAATGCCGTAATCCCCCATGAAAAATTGGAAGAAACCGCCTATGAATGGGCGCAAGAAATATTGGCGAAATCGCCAACCTCCATCAGAATGTTGAAATTCGCGATGAATTTAACCGATGACGGTATGGTGGGTCAACAGGTTTTTGCAGGCGAAGCCACCCGTTTGGCCTATATGACAGAGGAAGCCAAAGAAGGCCGGAATGCTTTTCTGGAAAAAAGAAAACCCGATTTTGAGAAAAAATGGATACCTTAATGGGTTATAAGTTTTGAGTTATAAGTTGTAAGTTTTAAGTTTTGAGTTATAAGTTGTAAGTTTTTAAATTTACCACGATTAATTCCCCTCTTGAGAGGGGTTAGGGGTGTGTAAAAAATATTAGAAGGAAAAAAATTAATAAAAACAGGTCAACACTGATTACAGAAGTTTAAAAAAATATAGAAATTAAAATGAAACGAGCATAACAAATTTTGATACACAAAGGAATGATTAATGGCAACAGCAGCTGTTACAGCTAAAAAATAAAATTTAAACAGATGAAAATAATTTGCATTGGGCGCAATTACGCAAAGCATATTGCCGAATTACAAAATGAAAAACCGCTAAATCCGGTGATCTTTTTAAAGCCTGACTCGGCCATATTGGCTAAAAAGCAACCTTTTTTTATTCCGCCATTTTCAAATGATATTCATTATGAAGTGGAAATTTTGGTGAAAATAAATAAAGTGGGAAAGCACATCAACCAAAAATTCGCGCATACCTATTATGATGAAATTGGGTTGGGAATCGATTTCACGGCGCGCGACATTCAACAGGAATGCAAGGAAAAAGGGTTGCCTTGGGAAAAAGCGAAAGCATTCGACGGAAGCGCGGTGATTGGTGCATTTTTTCCGAAGGAAAATTTGGGGGATTTAAATAATTTAAATTTTAAATTACAAAAAAACAATCAGGTTGTCCAAGATGGCAACTCGAACGCCATGCTTTGGAAAATAGACGAACTGATTGCTTATGTTTCTCAGTTTTTTACGCTAAAAAAAGGGGACGTATTGTTTACGGGAACTCCGGAAGGTGTTGGGAAAGTCAATGAAAATGATGTATTGACAGGAACGATTAATGGTGTGGAAAGTTTTCGTATTACCGTAAAATAAATCAGCAGTTTAAAAACACCTACTAAATAAAACGTACATTTTTAGGGGCATTATTACTTGTGGTTTTCCAAAAGCCAATTGTAAATATCATCACCTGCATAAACGCGTCGCCATGTGTCGTGACCCATATCTTCATGAATGGTGAAACGAATGTTGTGATGTCCAAGTGCTTCCAATTTATTTATTCCTTCGTAAAAATATTTTACGGGCACAACATGATCTCGTCCGCCTGCAATATTCCATACCGGAATTTTATATTGGGCAATGGAATCCATTAAAAAGGGATGACCATAGGCAACAACGGGATTAATGGCAGCAAATCGCTTCGGGTTTTTACTTGCGATATACCAGGTTCCAAATCCGCCATAACTGATGCCGCTGAGGTAAACACGATTTATGTCGGTATCATAATCAAGTAACGTTTTATCAATCATAGCAAGTACATCTGTTTCAATCGCATTCCAGCCTCCGTTAAAATAGTTTGTTTTTGAAGGAATTGTATCAGAAGCCAAAGCACCTCGCATCGGTTCCGAAATGACAGGATCTTTAGGCCTTTCCGGTGCTCCATTTTCAAGTCTTTTAGGAATCCAGTCTGTTATTCGGTTGTCAATATACCCCAATCCCAAAGTATCCCGCCCAAACATATGTAACTGCGGAACAACCATCACAAAAGGCAAATCGCGCTTTTGAATCCATGCTTCGTATAGCGGACCGTGAATCAGTACATAATCCAACTCGTCTTGCCCATTTCCACGCTCGCCGTTTCCATGCAAAAAAACAAGGATAGGCCATTTTTTGTCTTGTTTTTTATCATAACCTTTTGGAAGGTAAACAAAGTAATTGCGGCTAGATTGGTCAACTTTTGAAATGTAGGGTATTCGCAACAATTGCGCTTCCGAAGAAATTTTGTTTTTTGAACCACAAGAAGTGATGATCAAAATAATAAGCAAGGCAATCGATTTGATAAAGCGATTTAGGGACATCATACGGAAATTCTTTTTTCAAAGATACCGAATTTTGCGTTGATGGCTTTTGGCAATAAAGTAAAAAAATGATTTCCTAAAATGAAAATAAGAGCGGTTTAAAATCTTTGGGTTCCTCAGTACGGTGCTCTTTCAATATATTGTAGCCGTAATGCGTTTTCACCAATTTTTGAAAGTCGAACCTTAACCGCGGAAACTCACGCAATAATTTATCAAAATTATTGCTGTTTGTTTTCTTCATAAAGTAATAAAGAATTTCCACATAGGCCCTGCTCAAAGTTTTGTTGAACTTATCGCTTTTTAAAGCCGTTTTAAAATATCTTTCCTTTATGATATTATTTTTAACAATGGCAACATCCAATCCGTGTTTTTGGATTAAAATCCATGCAAGCCGCAACATGGTTTCGTGGGTAAATGATTCCGGTTCTAATGAGCAATTTTCTATTTTCTCCAGAAGCTCATTATCGCTTAATTGATCAGGGGTAATCATAGCTGTAGTTGGTTTTTTTTTAGTTTTTAGTATATATGATTTAGATGTTTATTTTCTTAAAAGGTTGCGTCTAAATTACTATATTTATCGCAAATATAGTGAAATAATGCAAGCAGAAATAATTACCATTGGGGATGAAATATTAATAGGCCAAATTTTGGATACAAATTCAAAATGGATTGCGGAGGAATTGAATAAGATTGGCGTTTCCGTCTATCAGATAACTTCTATTCAAGATGACAGGCAACACATTTTAAAAGCCGTGGAAGAAGCGCAGTTTAATGCCGATATCGTGATCATCACCGGTGGCTTGGGACCGACAAAAGACGACATCACCAAATTAACCCTGGCGGAATATTTTAAGGACACCTTGGTGTTAAATGAGGAAATGGTTGCTCATATTGAACAGCTGTTTGCAAAAATAAATTATCCGTTTACGGAGGTAAACAGAAATCAGGCCTTGGTGCCTTCAACCTGCATCCCTTTAAAAAACGAATTTGGCACCGCACCGGGAATGTGGTTCGGACAGTACAATAAGGTGGTCGTTTCCTTGCCTGGGGTTCCTGTGGAAATGAAAGGATTGATGACGCAAAGCGTGTTGCCGAAACTGCAGGCAACCTTCAAATTGCCTTTTATTCTTCATAAAACAATCATTACCTACGGAATGGGAGAGAGCATGCTTGCGGCAAAAATTGAAGATTGGGAAAATAATTTGCCCACTTTTATCAAGTTGGCCTATTTGCCATCCTTCGGAACAGTTCGTTTGCGCCTAAGCGCAAAAGGGGCAACGAATGAAATGCTCGAAAAGGCTATTTCCCGGGAAATGGAAAAGTTGGTGAAATTAATTCCCGAAATTATTGTGGGTTTTGAAGAAAATGAAACGATTGAAATGGTGATCGGGCAATTATTAACCAAAAAAAAACAGACCTTGGCATTGGCGGAGAGCTGCACAGGCGGAAATATCGCTAAAATGATCACTTCCGTTGCGGGCGCATCCAATTATTTTGTGGGTGGAATCGTGGCTTACAGCAAAATTGTAAAAATTATGGAGCTGAATGTTTCCGAAAAAACAATAGCCGATAATACAGTGGTGAGTGCACAAACGGCGGAAGCCATGGCAAAGGGAATTCAGCAAAAATACCATACCGATTATGTCATAGCAACCACCGGAAACGCTGGGCCGACAGCCGATGAAACCGACAAAACGGTCGGGACGGTTTTTATCGCCATCGCCACGCCGACAACTATTTTTTCGGAAGAATTTTTCTTTGGAAAACCCCGGGAAAAAGTAATCGCCCGTGCTTCAAATAAAGCATTGGAATTATTGAGGAAAGAAATTTTAAAAAACTAGTAAAATAAGTTTGTGTATTCGAGTTTAAAAATTTAATTTTGCATCTCGTTTTGAGAATACACTAAAAAGGTACAGAAATATGTCAAGAGTTTGCGAACTTACTGGAAAAAAAGCAATGGTAGGAAACAATGTTTCTCACGCATTGAATAGAACTAAAAGAAAATTTGACGCTAATTTAATTAAAAAGCGTTTTTATATTCCTGAAGAAGATAAATGGATTATTTTAAAAATATCTACATCAGCTTTAAAGAATATCAATAAAAATGGAATCTCTGCTGTTTTAAAACAAGCAAGAGAAAAAGGTTTCTTCAAAAAATAATCACTAGGAAATGGCAAAGACAAAAGGAAATAGAATTCAAGTAATTTTAGAGTGTACAGAACATAAAGGTACAGGATTACCTGGAACTTCTAGGTATATTACCACAAAGAACAAAAAGAACACGCCAGATAGAATGGAAATTAAAAAATTCAATCCTATCTTGAAAAAAGTGACAGTTCATAAAGAAATTAAATAATATAGGATCATGGCAAAGAAATCAGTAGCATCACTACAAACAGGATCAAAAAGATTATCAAAAGCAATTAAAATGGTAAAATCTCCTAAAACCGGAGCTTACACTTTTGTTGAAGCTATCATGGATCCTTTAATGGTAAAAGACTTTTTGGACAAAAAATAACATTTTGTTTATAGATTAACGACTAAGGCTACTTTCAATCTTTTGAGAGTAGTTTTTTTTTTATATTTGCAGCAGTAATTTTTATAAAATGAGTTTATTCAAAAAATTATTTTCCCAAGAAAAGAAAGAAACCTTAGACAAAGGTCTGGAAAAGACCAAAACTACTTTCTTTTCGAAGCTGTCCAAAGCGATTGCCGGAAAATCGAAGGTTGACGATCAGGTATTGGACAATTTGGAAGAAGTGCTAATTTCTTCCGATGTCGGCGTGGTGACGACGCTTAAAATTATTGAACGAATAGAAGCAAGAGTTTTAAAAGACAACTATTTGGGGACGGATGAATTGAATTCAATCCTTAGGGAAGAAATTGCGGGATTGTTGGCCGAAACCAATGCGGGAAATGAAACAGATTTTACAACCCCCTCAAATAAAAAGCCCTATGTAATTATGGTGGTTGGCGTAAATGGCGTTGGAAAAACAACGACCATCGGCAAAATGGCTTCACAATTTAAAAAAAGCGGCAAAAAAGTGGTGCTTGGCGCTGCGGATACCTTTCGTGCTGCCGCAATTGACCAGTTGCAGGTTTGGGCCGACAGGGTTGGGGTGCCTATGATTCGCCAGGAAATGGGAAGCGATCCCGCTTCTGTGGCTTTTGACACCTTGAAATCTGCCGTGGCCCAAAATGCCGATGTGGTGATTATAGACACCGCGGGCCGATTGCACAATAAAATTAATTTGATGAATGAACTGACCAAAATAAAACGGGTCATGGAAAAAGTGTTGCCCGATGCGCCCCACGAAGTTTTATTGGTGCTGGATGGTTCCACCGGCCAAAATGCTTTTGAACAAGCCAAACAATTCACCAAAGCAACAGAAGTAACTTCACTGGCAGTCACAAAATTAGACGGCACGGCCAAAGGAGGTGTGGTGATTGGTATTTCTGACCAGTTTAAAATTCCGGTGAAATATATTGGCGTTGGTGAGGGAATAGACGATCTGCAGGTGTTTAATAAAATCGAATTTGTAGATTCTTTTTTCAAATAAAATAAATCGTAAACTTTAATAATTTTAATATGAAGAATTATTTTTTAATCGCTTTTCTGATTTTATTTATCGAAAGCAATGCATTCGCCCAAAATCAGGATGCAACCAAGCAACGCGTTGATTCCATTAAGGATTTTAGGGAATTTATGGTTTTGGACTCCAAATATATGGACAATGTTGCATTGTGGGCGCCATTTAATGCCGATTTAAAAGATTTTTCGGAAGCAACCTATACGGCTTTAAAGCCTTTAATTTTAGAACAAAATATTCCAACACTTCAAAAAAGTATTGAGGAAGGCAAACTGACCTATGAAAAATTGGTCTTGTTTTACCTTTACCGCATCAGAAAATTTGACCGGGAAAATAAACTGTCTTTAAATGCAGTAATTTCTTTAAATCCAAATGTTGTAAAGGAAGCCAGACAAAAAGACAAGCAACCAAAACCGTCAAGTGAATTCTCGGTTTTTGGAATGCCAATATTGTTAAAAGACAATATCAATGCATCCGGAATGCCAACAACGGCAGGGGCTGCAGCATTGCAACAAAATATTGCAGAGGATGCTTTTATCGTAAAACAGTTAAAAAACAAGGGTGCCTTAATCTTGGGAAAAGCAAATTTGAGCGAATGGGCTTACTTTTTCTGTGGAGACTGTCCGAGCGGCTACAGTGCGGTGGGCGGACAAACATTAAATCCGTATGGCAGAAGAATATTCGATACTGGCGGTTCAAGTTCGGGAAGCGGGGCAGCGGTTGCGGCTAATTTTTGTGTTGCGGCGGTTGGCAGTGAAACTTCCGGTTCAATTTTGTCTCCTTCAAGCCAAAATTCTGTGGTCGGATTAAAACCAACCGTTGGTTTATTGAGCAGAACGGGGATAATTCCTATTTCAAGTACTTTGGACACCCCAGGGCCAATGTCCAAAAACGTAATTGACAATGCCATTATGCTCGAAGCCATGACAGGGTTTGACAAGGAAGACAGCGCTTCGGTTGAATCGGAATCGGCAATGTATGGCAACTTAAAAAATCCATCTTTAAAAGGCAAACGCTTTGGCGCTTTTAAAGGGCTTATGGAAGATTCCTTGTATGTGGAAGCGCTATCAAAACTTAAAAATGAAGGCGCTGAAATTATCGAAATCGAACCACAACAAATCGATTTGCCCGGATTTATTCGCTTGCTTAATCTAGATATGAAAAATGATTTGCCCGCATACCTCCAAAAACATGCCAACGCAGCCATTACCCTTAAATCGGTGGATGATGTCATGGAATATAACAAAAAAGACAGTTTGAAAAGTGCGCCTTACGGACAAGCATTGTTTCAGGGCATTGTGGCAGATAAAGGAAGTTCGGAGGATTTGGAACGCATAAAAGACACTTTAAGCACAAACGGGAAACAATTTTTTGAGGTACCTATGAAAATGCACAATTTGGACGGCATATTGTCCAT
>Ga0156193_145_pt1 | contig 32529 bp, 19 predicted proteins | sample RifCSPlowO2_12_FD_107846 | JGI IMG/M metagenome (GOLD analysis project Ga0156193, IMG submission 107846) | Flavobacteria bacterium RIFCSPLOWO2_12_FULL_35_11
CTAAAAGTCATTAATATTCCCGAAAATATCACCACATATTTAAACCAGGTGATACCGCTCCAAAGCAAATAAATACCGCCAAAAGTTAAAATGATGGATAAAAAAGGCTCTTTCAAAAAAAATTATAATTATTTATAAGGTAGGGTAAATTAGTTTTTGTTTGTTTTATGATAATAATTATTAATAAAAAGATTTATTTACCTTATTTAGAACTCAAAATTATTGAAAGCACTTCTGCACACTTCCTATATTACAGTAATGGTTTTAATTACATTTATTGTAACTATTTATTTAATTTATGTGGGTTATAGTTATTATAATACCTCATTAGAAGAACGGTTTTATCACCCAAACCATACATGGTTTAAATCAAGTGGTATTTATGGACAAGGTTTAGGCATTATTGGGACATTCATGATTTTGTTTGGTGTTTCTATATATATAGCCCGTAAACGTTACAACTTCTTGGCTAAATATATACGCTTAAAATATTTATTGGAATTCCATATTTTTTTATGCACACTCGGACCTATTTTGGTGATTTTTCACACAACTTTTAAATTTAACGGCATTGTGTCTATTGCTTTTTGGAGTATGGTGGCTGTTGTATTTAGTGGCGTTGTTGGCAGATTTATTTACATACAAATACCAAGGACTATAGAAGGCAGGGAATTAAGTTTGGGTGAAGTACAAAACATGAAGACCGACTTAGCTTTTGTTTTAAACGAAAAATTTAAACTGGACTCAAATATAATAGACTTGATTGTGAGTTTGACAAACGACCAAAATGCAACTGGTCATAAAATAACGGTATGGAGTTTAAGAAAGGCTTTAAGATTAAAAAAAATACCAAAATTAGAACGAGCAGCCATTATAAAAATGGTAAAAAAAGAAAAATCGCTCTCACGTAAAATTGCCAGATTACAAACGATGCAGCAACTTTTTAAATACTGGCATGTGGCGCATTTGCCTTTTGCGATTATTATGCTTATCATTTTGATTATACATGTTGGGGTTACATTGACATTTGGCTATAAATGGATATTTTGATGAATGAAGTACTTATAGAAGAAATCGTAATTTATGGAACTGTATTTTTAATATGCTTCATCACCATCTTTTTTTATCTGAGGAAGAAAAGAGTAAAATCGATGGTTGTTGAAAAAAAAGTCGCCATAGCTAAAGAAGAAGGTTTGTATGAACCTGTTTCATTGCATCCTTATATTGACTTAAATATATGCATTGGAAGTGCGGCATGTGTTGCGGATTGCCCAGAAAAAGATATTTTAGGAATTGTTAACGGTAAAGCCACTGTGATCCAAACATCAAATTGCGTAGGTCATGGAGCCTGCTTTCACGCCTGTCCGGTAGAAGCTATTTCACTTAGTATAGGTACAGAAACCAGGGGTGTCGATTTGCCGCACATCAATCAAAATTTTGAAACCAATAACAAAGGAATATACATTGCCGGAGAGTTGGGTGGGATGGGATTGATAAAAAATAGTGTTGAACAAGGTCAGCAAGCTATTGAAAGCATCGTAAAAAATAAAAAACCATCAAAAGAAAATGTAATTGATGTAGTCATTATTGGTGCAGGACCTGCGGGTATTTCAGCATCATTGGCTGCAAAAAAATATGGCTTATCCTCCATTACTTTAGAACAAGACTCATTGGGTGGAACCGTTTATACTTTTCCCCGAAAAAAAATAGTGATGACTGCTCCTATGGATTTACCCTTATATGGTAAAGTAAAATTATTTGAAACTTCAAAAGATGAATTACTTCAATTGTGGAAAAAAGTGATTGCGGCCCATGATTTAAAAATTGTTGAAAATACAAAAGTCGAAATTATTATTCCTTCAGAAAATGACACTTTTAAAGTGATGACAAATACCGATGAAGAATACATTTGTAATAATGTGCTGCTTTCGATTGGAAGAAGAGGCAGTCCACGAAAATTAAATGTACTTGGAGAAGACTCGGAAAAAGTGGCCTATCGCTTAATAGAATCGGAAAGAATACAAAATCAAAATATTATTGTTGTAGGAGGTGGGGATTCTGCCATTGAATCTGTTCTACTCTTGAAAGATGCCAACAAGGTGACACTTTCTTATAGGAGCGACAAGTTTTCAAGATTGAAACCTAAAAATAGAATAAAAATTAATGAAGCCATTGAAAGCAAAATGGTTGAGGTGCTACTTAACTCAAATTTAATTTCCATAAATGAAAAAAACGTAATTATTAACACTGCTGAAAGTGAAATTCCTATGGAAATTGAGAACGACCTGGTGTATATTTTTGCTGGCGGAGAATTGCCTACAGCCTTTTTGCAAAAGGCCGGAGTTGAAATTTCAAAACGATTTAATTATATCATGAAAAAACATTGATAATTAGGAATGCAACGGTTTTTTAAACATATTATCCTCCTATTTTTATTTAACGCCACTTATAACTATGCGCAAATTTCTCCTGGTGATTTAACTAGTGCTCATGCCAAGTTTGAAGGAATGAGCAATTGTACACTTTGCCATGATTTGGGAGCAAAAGTATCAAATACCAAATGTTTGGATTGCCATAAAGAAGTAAAAACCCTAATCACACAAAAAAAAGGTTATCACTCAAGCACTGAAGTAAAAAATAAAGATTGTTTTAAATGTCATAGTGAGCATCACGGTCGCAAATTTGACATGGTTCGGTTTGATGAGAAAAAATTTAATCATGAACTAACTGGCTACAAATTAGATGGAAAGCACGAAGTAATTGATTGCAAAAAATGCCATGTTTCAGACAATATTAAAAATGTAGAACTTAAAAAAAGACCAAATACATTTCTTGGATTGGACACAAAATGTGCATCTTGCCATGATGATTATCATCAAAAAACAATGTCCTCCAATAATTGTGCTTCTTGTCATAATACAGAGAAATTTAAACCTGCCATTAAATTCGACCATAATAAAGCAGATTTTAAATTAAAAGGCAAACACAAAATTCTAGATTGTAAAAAATGTCATGAAGTAAGCCTCAAGAATGGTAAAGATTTTCAAAAATTCAATAATATTCCTTTTGCCGACTGTAAATCTTGTCATAATGATCCTCACAGTCAGCAAATTAAAGGTACTTGCACCCAATGCCATACGGAAGAATCATTTCTCACACTTAAAGCAAAAGAAAATTTTAATCACAACACCACAAATTTCAAATTAAAAGGCAGTCATCAAAAAACCGATTGTTTTAGTTGTCATGCTAAAACATCCAATCCTAAATTGGTTTTTCAAGATAAAACAGGCATTAATCAAACAAATTGTGTTGCTTGCCATGAAGACCGTCATGAAGGAAAATTAGGCAACGAATGCTCAAAATGCCATAAAGAAGATAGTTTTTATTCCCAAAATTCACTTGAGTTTTTTGATCACAATAAAACTAATTTCCCACTGAAAGGAAAACATGAAAAAGTTGACTGTAAAAAATGCCATAAAGAAAGACTTACAAAAAAGATTGAATACACAAATTGCGCGAGCTGTCATGAAGATTACCATAAAAGTGAATTCAAAAAAAATAATGTATTGCCAGACTGCAAAGAATGCCATACAACAGAAAGTGGTTTCAAAAATAGTTTATTCACTTTGGAAAAGCATGAAAAAACAGCATTTCCGCTTGAAGGTGCGCATGTTGCAACACCTTGCTTTGCTTGCCACGTAAGTGAACCCGAAAAAAGGTGGACTTTTAAAAATAAAGGAACTAAATGTGTAGATTGTCATAAAGATCTCCATAAAACATACATTCCAGAAACGTATTATCCAGTTCAAAATTGTAAAACTTGCCATAGCAATAAATCTTGGTCCTCTGTGAAATTTGACCATAATAAAACAAAATGGCCGCTGGAAGGCAAGCATTTAGATACCGATTGTAGGGCTTGCCATTTTAAAAATAAGGACAAAGCAGGAAAATATATTCAAAAATTTACCAAACTAGAAAGTACTTGTGTAAACTGCCATGAAAGCAAACATGGAAATCAATTTGCAATAAATGGCGTAACGGATTGTGTAAGATGTCATATTTTTAAGAGCTGGGTTCCAGAAAAATTTGATCACAATACTACGGAATTTCCTTTAGAAGGTAAACATATTGAAGTAAAATGCAGTCAATGTCATATAGTAGCTGCATTAGATAAAAATAGGACTAGTTTTAATTATAAAATTGAAAAACACCAATGTATAGACTGTCATCAATAATATTTGGTTTACTCATGAGTATGCAAATATTTGCGCAATCTCCTCACGGAGAAGCGTTGAAAATTGATTGTGCAAAGTGTCACAATCCAGAAAGTTGGTCCATAAATTTCAAAAAGATTGAATTTGATCATGAAAAATTAGCAGAATTTGCTTTGGAAGGAGCGCATAAACAAGTTGATTGTAAACAGTGCCATTCAACATTGGTTTTTGATGAAGCCAAAACAGAATGCATCTCTTGTCATAAAGATATGCACAGTGGATCTGTTGGAAATGATTGTGTAAGATGCCACACCTCAAAATCATGGGTCGTTGATAACATTCCTGAATTACACGAGGAAAACGGTTTTGCACTTACAGGTTCTCACAGCAATTTAAGTTGTACGGAATGCCATAAATCCGAAACCAATTTAAGGTTTGACAGAATTGGCAATGAATGCATAAGTTGCCATAGGAATGACTATTTAGACTCGGAAAACCCAAATCATATAAGTGCAAATTACGCCACCAGTTGCACAGATTGCCACAACCCGCTTGCCACAGCATGGACACCAGCAACTTTTGATCACGAAAAATTCCCTCTTACTTTAGGCCATGAGGTACAAGATTGTAAAAAATGCCACACAACAGCTTTATATGCAGATACTTCTTCAGAATGTGTTAGTTGTCATCAAAATGATTTTAACAAAACTACAAACCCAAATCATGAAAACGCCCAATTTACAACGGACTGTGTTTCATGCCATACAACAGATTTAGGTTGGACTCCTTCAAGTTATGATCACAACATTTTTCCGCTTACACTTGGTCACGATGTACAAGATTGTAAAGAATGCCATAAAACAACAAATTATTCCGACACTTCTTCGGAATGTGTTAGTTGCCATCAAACTCAATATGACAACACCGCAAATCCAAACCATCAAATAGCGGAATTTTCTACTGATTGCGCTTCATGCCATACCACAAGTCCCGATTGGAATCCTTCAACCTATGACCACCCAAAATTCTCATTAACACTTGGCCATGACATACAAGAATGTAATAAATGTCATACAACAACCAACTATTCTGATATTTCTCCGGAATGCATCAGTTGTCATAAAACTGATTTTGATAACACAACAAACCCAAATCATGTAAATGCGGAATTCTCGACTGATTGCATAACTTGCCATACTACAAATTCTGGTTGGAATCCTACTAGCTATAACCACAATATATTCCCGCTTACACTTGGACATGATATTCAGGATTGTAAGCAATGCCATACAACAGCCAATTATTCAGATGCTTCTTCTGAATGTGTTTCTTGTCACCAAACAGATTTCAACGCCACCACTAACCCGAACCATGTGAATTCTCAATTCTCAACAGATTGCACAACATGCCATACCACCAGTGCTTGGAAACCTTCCAACTTTAACCATGATTTCTTTTCGCTTACATTGGGTCATGACATACAGGATTGTACACAATGCCATACCTCTGGGGCTTATGCCGATGCTTCACCTGAATGTATAAGCTGTCACCAAACAGATTTCAATACCACCCAAAACCCAAATCATGTAAGTACAGGCTTTTCTACAGATTGTAAAACGTGTCATACCACAAATCCTAATTGGACCCCAACAAATTGGAGCCACGATTTCTTTCCGCTTACTTTAGCCCATGACATTCAGGATTGTAACAAATGTCATACAACGGCGAATTATTCTGATACTTCATCTGAATGCGTTAGTTGCCACCAAACTGATTTTAATAACACGACAAATCCGAATCACTCCAGTGCAGGTTTTTCTGCGGATTGCAAAACTTGTCATACCACAAATCCTAATTGGACCCCTGCAAATTGGAATCATAATTTTTTCCCTTTAAATCTAGGTCACAATATTCAAGATTGCAGAAAATGCCATACAAATAATAATTATTTAACAACCTCTTCTGAATGTGTAAGTTGTCATCAATCAGATTTTAATGCCACGGTAAATCCTAATCATAATAATGCAGGATTTTCTACTGATTGTAAATCATGCCATACTACCAGACCTGATTGGAATCCGACAAATTGGAGGCATGACATTTTTCCGCTCACTTTAGCCCACGATTTGCCAAATTGTAACCAATGCCATACAACAGCTAATTTTAAGGATACCTCATCTGAATGTGTTAGTTGCCACCAATCTGATTTTAACAATACCACAAATCCTAATCACATAAGTACAGGTTTTTCAACAAATTGTGTTACTTGTCATACCACAAATCCTAATTGGACACCTTCAAGTTGGAATCACAATAGTATTTATCCTTTAAATGGAGCGCATGCTACTATTGCAACGGATTGTGCTTCTTGCCACAAAGGAAACTACACGACAACACCTAACACTTGTGTTGGTTGTCACCTTGCGGATTTTAACAGTACCACAAATCCTAACCACAGTACTTCCAAATTTTCAACAGACTGTGTTACCTGCAATACTGAAGGAAGTTGGGTTCCGTCTACTTTTAACCATGACTTTTTCCCGCTTACTTTGGGTCATGCAACACCTTCTTGTACGCAATGCCATACAACGGGTAATTATGCTGATGCATCTCCAAATTGTGTAACTTGCCATCAGACTGATTTCAACACAACAACAAATCCAAATCACATAAGTGCAGGTTTTCCAACGGATTGTGTTACTTGTCATACCACAAATCCAAATTGGACGCCTACTACATTTAACCACAATAGCTTTTATCCGTTAAATGGCGCTCATGCTGCTATTGCCAATAATTGCGTTACTTGTCACAACGGAAATTACAACACAACCCCTAATACGTGTGTTGGCTGCCACCTTTCGGATTATAACGGTACCACAAATCCTAACCACAGTACGCTAAAATTTTCAACAGACTGTGTTACCTGCCATACTGAAGGAAGTTGGACGCCATCAACCTTTAACCATGACGGGCAATATTTCCCAATTTATTCCGGAGAACATCAAGGAGAATGGAATGCTTGTACCGATTGCCATACAAACACAAGTAATTATGCTGTTTTTGCTTGTATAAATTGCCATGAGCATAACAATAAAACTGAAGTGGATAATGATCACCAGGGAGTCAATAATTACGCTTATAACAGTAATGCCTGTTACTCATGTCACCCAGATGGAAAAGACTAAACAGAGATGAAAAATATTTTAATTTTTATAGTATTTCTAAGTTTATATTGCCCAAAAAGTTTTGGGCAAGAGCGCAATGGTGTGCTAAAAGGAAAAGTATCCTTTGTAACGTCCCAAAATGTTTATGTTAAATTTGAAAATACAGAAAACATACAAATTGGTGATACTTTAAAAATTGCAAGCAATATCAGTCCTTGTATTGTAGTCAATAATAAATCTTCCAATTCTTGTGTAGGTATATTAATTAATGGTTGTGAGGTAAAAAAGGATGATGATATCATATTTGCATATATAATCATAAATGAAGCTGTGAAAGTTTTAAATGATAATTTAGATAAAATTACTGATTCTACTGCTATTAAAACCAATACATCTGTAACTAAAAACACGGAAGACTCAAAGGATTTAGAAAGAATTTCAGGGAATTTTTCTATTGCAACCTATAGCAATCATTACAATATCAGAGATGACAGGCATAGATTAATGTCGCGTTTTTCTATTTATGCTGACCACATCAACAATTCAAAATTTTCTTTTGAAACTTATTTAAATTACAACAAGGAAATTTTTTCGGGAACAAATGGCGGAACGGCTAACCAAAATCCTTTTAAAGTTTATGATTTGGCTTTAAAATATGATGCAACCCCAACCCTATCAATCGCCCTTGGCAGAAAAATAAATAATAATATGTCATCCGTAGGTGCCATTGACGGATTGCAAGTTGAAAAATATTTTGGTAAAAATTATGTAGGCGTTATTACCGGATTTAGACCTGATATTTATGATTATGGTTTTAATTCGAATTTATTTCAATATGGTGCTTATTTTGGCAGAAGTGTGAATAACGAAAATTTAAGTGCGCAAACAACATTAGGAATTATAGAACAACAAAATAGCGGACAAATAGACAGAAGGTACACATATTTCCAACACTCAAGTACACTTTTTAATTCGCTAAATCTTTTCTCATCTTTTGAACTGGATATTTATAACAATATCACAAGTGATAAATTTAGACTAACCAACCTTTATTTATCTGCCAGATACAGATTCAGCAGTAAATTTAATTTAGGATTGTCTTATGATTCAAGAAAAAATGTGATTTATTATGAAACCTTCCAAACTGAAATTGAACGATTGCTTGCCGATGACATTGCACGCCAAGGATTAAGATTTAACGTAAATGCAAGACCAATTAAATATGTAAATACCGGATTCAGCTATAGCCAAAGATTTCAAAGTGACAACCTAAATAAATCAGACAATATGAATGGATTTTTAAGTTTATCCAAAATACCGGCTTTAGATGGTTCCTTGTCCATTAATTATAATATGAACGCATCAAATTATTTAGAAAGCAGTATCATATCTTTCAGGCATTCAAGAACTTTTTTTAAAGACAAACTATTTGCTGATTTTTATTATAGGATTGTGGATTACAACTACTTAAACAATAATATAACTGCAAGCAAACAAAATTATTATGGGGCAGATCTTTCCTTGAATATTGGAAGAAAATTAATGTTAAGTCTCTCAGGCGAATATTTAACTAGTGATTTAGAAAATAATTATAGAATAAATACAAGAATTGTAAAACGATTTAACAACCAAAAAAAGAAAAATAAATTATGAATTCAAAACTAAAATTACCAGTTTACTTAACCGTTATTTTGTTAAGTATTTTTGCTTGCAACAATGGCCCGAAAGTAATCACTTCATCAAGTGATCAACCAAAAAATGAGTCAAAAACAGGAATATTTTCGGATGAATCGCCTACTGAATTAAGTAGTGCTGACAATTCAACCTCAAATGATGCTTTACATACCGTTAAAGTTAATGAAATACTTCCATCATCAAAATATTTATACATTAATGTGAATGAAGAAGGTGTTGAAGAACCATTTTGGATTGCTACCCGCATCATGGATATCAATGTGGGCGAAATCTATTTTTATAATGGCGGTTTGCTTAAAACCAATTATGAAAGTAAAGAATATAATAAAGTCTTTGAGAAGATTTATTTAATTTCTTCCAATTTAGTACCGGCAGACCACGCCAATAACCCTGGCCTTTTGGAAAAAAGCAATGCAACAACCGTGAAGCCTAAATTAAAAAATTTACCAAAACCAATTTCATCACCTGTAAAAATAGTTACGGTAAAAGGATCGGTAAAAATTGCAGAATTGGTTAAGAATTTTAAAAAACACGAAGGAAAAACCATACAAATAAGTGGTGTTTGCGTAAAAATAAATGCCAATATTATGGGTAAAAACTGGATTCATCTTAAAGACGGCAGCAAAGATGAATATGATCTGGTTGTTACTTCCAATGAAATTATAAATGAAGGAACAATTGTAACTATAAAGGCAAAAGTAGCTTTAAACAAGGATTTTGGAGCAGGTTATAAATATGATTTAATTTTAGAAGAAGGTGTGGTTATTCATTAAAAGTAACTTGGCAGAAAAACAAAAATCACAAAAATTTTACCACTAATTTTATGAAGAAATATCTTACAAAAGCCAAAAATATTTTAGCACCAATTTTTAATACAAGAGCAGCTGGTGCTTATATGTTATTGTTTGCAATTGCCATTGGTGTTGCCACATTTATAGAAAATGATTTTGGAACCAGTTCAGCCCAAAAAATTGTGTTTAAATCTTGGTGGTTTGAACTTTTACTGACGCTATTCAGCATAAGTATTGTGGTGAACATTTTTCAATTTAATATGGTTAAACAAAAGAAATGGACACTGCTTCTTTTTCATTCCGCAATTGTAATTATAGTAATAGGTGCCGGCGTTACAAGATATTTTGGATTTGAAGGAATCATGCATATTAGAGAAAATGAAACTTCTAACAGTTTTCTTTCGGCCAATACTTTTTTAAAATTTAAGGTGCTTAAAAATAATGAAAATTTTGATTTTGATGAAGAAGTCCTTTTTGCATCTTTAGGCAATAATAATTGGCACAACTCCTACTTAATTGGAACTGATTTAATTGATGTCACCGTTAAAAAATTCATCCCAAATCCAATTCAAAAATTAAATGCAAGTCCTAACGGAAAACCAACATTAAAAATTGTGGTTGCAGGAATGGGAGGACGCGAAGAATATATTTTAAGCAAAGGTGATACAGAAAGGTTTGGAAACTTGGTGTACAATTTTAATGAAAATGAAATTCCAGGAGCAATAAATATTATTTATAAAAATGATTCCTTGTTTTTTAAAACGGACAAAGTTTTTTCACAAATGGTCATGGCAACACAAACAAAAGATACCATTTATCCCTCAGCAAATTACAAGCCTTTAATGTTGCGTTCTTTATATTCAGACGGAATGAATAATTTTGTTTTGCCAGAATTTAATAAAAGTAGTGAAGTCACCATAGATTCAGAGGACCCCAAAGTAAAAAACACCAGCAAGAATGGGATTTTAATAGAAATTACAGTTAACGGAAAAACCAAAGAAACTTACGTTTATGAAAACAAAGGATCTGAAGGAAATCCTGTTGAACTTAATTTTGAGAATTTAAATTTATTGGTTTCTTTTGGCGCAAAAGAACAAACCCTGCCCTTTTCAATTAAGTTAAAAAAGTTTATTATGGATAAATATCCGGGAACGGAAAGTGCGTCTTCTTATGCAAGTGAAGTTCAATTGTTAGACAACAACAATACTTTTATAAAGGATTTTCGCATTTATATGAACAATATTTTAACGCATAATGGCTACCGCTTTTTCCAATCGTCTTTTGATCAGGATGAAAAAGGCACTTACCTAAGTGTTAACAACGATTTTTGGGGAACTTTGATATCTTATATTGGTTATATTGTACTAACTATAGGAATGCTTTTAACTTTTTTTAATAAAAAAACGAGGTTTCATCAATTAACACAAAAAATTAAAAAATTAAGGGAAAATACCGCTTCTACCCTGTTTCTTCTCTTTTTTCTGTTTTCTTCAACCTTATTATTTTCGCAAACACAAGAAAATTCTGTCAATTTAAATCATGTTGTTAGTCTTGACCATGCCAATAAATTCAGCAAACTTGTTGTGCAGGATTTTAGAGGAAGGATGAAACCTGTTCATACTTTATCGAGGGAAATTTTAAGAAAATTATCAAAGAAGGAATCCTTTAACGGATTAAGTGCCGATCAGGTTATTTTGAGTATGTATGCCAATCCGGGTGATTGGACTGGAGAAAAAATTATTAAATTGGGAAAACATGAAGATATTAAACGAAAATTAGGGGTAACAAATGATTTTATTTCTTACAGAGATTTCTTTTCAGAGAATGGGGATTATAAATTAAGGGATGTTGTGGCTGAAGCCAATGGATTAAAACCTATGGATAGAGGTGTTTATGAAAAAGAGCTGCTTAAATTAGATGAAAAACTTAACATTTTAAGTATGTTGTTTTCCGGAAGTTTATTAAAAATAATTCCTACTGCAAATGATCCCAATAATACCTGGGTTTCAACGGATACCCACAATCACGGCAACGAAAGTCATCAAGAAAACACAATAGCCCCTAAATTTTTTAACGCATATAGCTTGGGGCTCCAGAAAGCCATTGAAACTAAGGATTATAGCTTTGTTGACACTGCTGTGAGTGAACTAAAGGCTTATCAAATTCAAGCTGGAGGTTCAATTATGCCATCCAATTCAAAAATTAATGCTGAAATATTTCTTAATAATTTTAATATTTTTAGTCGTTTGGCAATTGTCTATATACTGCTCGGATTGGCATTTTTGTTTTTCTTGTTCTTATCTGTTTTCAGACCAAAAATAAATTTAAATAAAATTTACAAAATATTATTCCTGTTGGTTTTAATAGGCTTTGCCTGTCATACTGTCGGACTCGGAATAAGATGGTATGTTTCGGGCAGGGCACCTTGGAGTAATGGTTACGAATCCATGATTTATATAGCTTGGACTTCAACGCTGGCAGGTATTTTATTTACAAGAAAATCATTTGGAGGTTTGGCGGCAACCATGGTTTTAGCGGCTACAATTCTCATGGTTTCCACTTTAAGTTTTTTAGATCCTGAAATTACGCCATTGGTGCCAGTTTTAAAATCTTATTGGTTAACCATACACGTTTCTTTGGAAGCCGGCAGCTACGGTTTTTTAATGTTAGGAGCCATAATAGGATTAATGAATTTAACGCTTATGATTTTTCTAAATGAATCAAATAAAAATAATATTAAAAGAATTATTCAAGAAATGTCGTATATCAGCGAAATGACCTTGATAGGAGGATTATTTATGCTAAGTATTGGAACTTATTTAGGCGGTGTTTGGGCAAATGAATCTTGGGGAAGATATTGGGGATGGGACGCAAAAGAAACTTGGGCGCTTGTCTCAATTCTTGTTTATGCGTTTATATTGCACATGAGATTAATCCCAAAATTAAATGGATTATTCTCTTATAATGTAGCCACTATTTTTGGGTTGGGCTCTGTGGTAATGACTTATTATGGCGTAAACTATTACCTGTCCGGACTCCATTCTTATGCAACTGGCGATCCAATTCCAATTCCAAATTGGGTGTATGTTTTTGTGGTTTACATCATAATTTTAAGTACGCTCGCCTATTTAAAAAAGAGAAAATTCAAAATAATTTCTTAAATTTCATTAACCAATAGCTACAAATGGCTGTCGAATCTACAAAAGAATCTACAGCCATTTTTTAATAATAAAACTACCTGTTTCAAAATATTTTGGGTGTTCCCGCTAAAAAGCGGTCGGGCTTTACGTTCCAAACCGTCATTGCGAGCCGAGCGTGGCAATCTTTTGAACATATTCCTTAACAAACTCGCAACGCCGGGTTTTCCACTTCAATCCCTAACACAATTAGAATTAATATTCAATAATTTTATTTTTGCTTTTTTGAAAATAAAATTTGAAAACCAATAGCAATTGTGGCCGATACAAAACTAAAAGTCATCAATGTTCCCGAAAATATTACCACATATTTAAACCAGGTGATACCGCTCCAAAGCATATAAATACCACCAAAAGTTAAAATGATGGATAAAAAAGGCTCTATCATTAAAAAATATTTAAACTTTTTATTGATGGAAGTTGTGGCAAGAATTAAGGAAAGCATAAAGAAAATGACCGATAAGGAAAGAATATGGTTATGGACAACCGTCAAAATCTCTCCTTCACTTTTTTTGAATTTCATGACTTCAGCGGCTTCATCATTTTCATTTCCTAAATAATGACTTTCAATTTCCGAAGAGTTCATGGAAGTCGTATTGTTTACAAAACTCAATCCGCCATAAAAACCAACACTAAGTACGATTATAAATACTAAAATAAGTGATTTTATTTCTTTTGGAAATTGGTGTATGATCCCGTGAATTTGCATTATAGTTGTTTTTTATTGTGTAATATTGTGACTGTTTTCAGCAGTTTATTTACTTCATTGGTTATCGATTTTGCTGAAATTGTTGCTCCGGAAATTGCTGCAATGTCTTTTTGATAGGTTAAATTTTCAGTTGTTTTTTTTCCATTAAACTGATTCAACCATCGCTTGCTCCCCACTTCTGAACCGTGATCTTCCCTATAAACCAAAACTTTTACTTTTGAAACAATAAGGTCTTTGTCAAAAATAACAATAAAATCGAAATAATCGGCTTTTCCAAAAGCCTGTCCAAAATAATAATAGCCCACTATTTTTTCTTCATTTTTTATTTTAAAGAAATTGGTGTCATCAATTTTTATTGGTAGCGTTTTATTTACTTCCGAAGAAACAGAAATTGGCTGCTTTGAATATTTTACCAAATTAAACACCGTTTTTATTTCTTTTTCAATCAATGCTTCAATCTTTTTGTTTGTTGTGAAGCTTGAAATTAAAAGTACTATGATGGCTAGAAAGGCTATTTTTTTCATTTTATACATGTGAAATGGCATTAAAAATAATGATGATTAAATGAGGCTGCCTTAAAAGTCGGCTTAACCGCAATGTTCGCAAAGAAGGTGCAATGCTCGCAATGTGTTAAGTTATTAAAATCAGCACTTTGCGTTCCTTGCGAAAAACCTAGCGTCCCTCGCGGTTAAAAAATGAAATCTTTTTATACAGCCTCATTATAATTTATGTTTTAGAATGAAACCGCGACGCCGGCATTAAATTGTTTTGCTGTATCGCTGCCTGCAACTGCATTGTTCATTAACTGATAATCTATTTTAAAAGCAGCGCCATTCGCCACTTTATAATTCAATCCAAAAATAATTTCATCTCTGTCAAAAGCGTCATTGGCCACTAAAGTTCCTGCTGTTTCAGCGTGGGTATTGTGTTTTTCATAACGTAAAAACGGTGTTAGTTTTTCTACGCCCTTTAAATCAAAACTATACGCCACTTCGCCATATAAACCGTACATTTCTGAACCTAAATCTTTGCCTGTTAGCAGATTGTAATCTTCCGTATCTGTTAAATTTGTGTGAATGTACTGACCTCTTAACTCCAAATTATTGTATTTATAACGTGCATCCAACCCTATCATTGAAATACCTACTGTTGATGCTTCAATGGAAGCATCATCCGTTTGGGTTTTTCCAAAATAACCAGCCAATCCCAATCTAAGTCCGGTAATTCCGTAATAATCCAATTTGGCTGATAAATTTGGTGAATTCACCACAGATTCTGCCCCTTTTTGACGGCCTTTTCGGAATCCGTCCGTTCCACGCAATATTCCTGCACCAGCAGCATACGATTTAAATCCGTTAAATAAATACGCTTGATATTTTAGCGATGCGTTGTCTATTTTTCCAGAAAACCCAATACTGATCTCTCTCCAGGTTGTTGGCACAATATAATTATCAACATTCGGACGCTCTACGCCATAAAACGTGGTTGGTTCGTGAAATTCATTGATAATTCCCATCGGCACCAACATTAAACCGGCCAAAACATTGAAATTTTCGTTTGCTTTGTACTTTAAATAAGCTTGTTCAACGTAAACTTCTGAAACGTGTTCATATTCAATTTCTGACATAAAACTTACTTTTTCGTTGAATTTGTATCCTAAAAACATCACCATTCTGTGGACATCTAATTTTCCGGGCGCTGAACCATCAGGTTCGTTATAATCTATTTGGGCATATCCGCCAATTGATACGCCTTCTGAAATTATAGTTCCCAAATTTTGGGTGTTTTCATCTGAATTTTCTTGAGCAAATCCTATGAAACCAATTAATAATGCTGCGAATAATCTTATATTTTTCATTTTATAATTTAAGTTAAATTAATTATTTTTATTTAGACTTGTTATAAATAACGTTGCAAAAATATATAAGATGAAAGAAATAAAAAAGCTTTATTTAGAATAATTATAAATAAGATGACTTATGTCATATTTTCAGAAAACATTAAAATTTATATAATTGTATTTGAGGTAATTAACTATTTGCCAAAAATCTTCAAAGCTTCATTATAAGCGCTCTCAAAGCTCATCGCATTGATATTTGTAGTCGCTTTTTGCTGATTAAAATAAGAAACTAGCTTTTCTGTAGGCATATTTCCGGTAAGATCGTCCTTCGCCATTGGGCAACCGCCGTAGCCCATGATTGCTCCGTCAAACCGATTGCAGCCTGCTTTGTAGGCCACATCTACTTTTTCAAACCAAGAAGTTGGCGTTGTATGAAGGTGCGCTCCAAATTCAATTGTTGGATAGGCCGGAATTAAATTCGAAAAAAGATAATCGATAATTTTTGGTGTTGAACTTCCGACAGTATCGGACAAGGATAAAATTTTTACGCCCATTTTTGACAATTTATCCGTCCAGTTTGAGACAATTTCCACATTCCAGGGATCTCCGTACGGATTTCCAAAACCCATCGATAAATAGGCAACCACTTCTTTATTTGTTTTTGCGGCGATGCTTAAAATTTCATTCAAAATTTCAATGGACTCAGCAATCGTCTTGCCAGTATTTCGCATTTGAAAATTTTCAGAAATTGAAAAAGGATAACCCAAATAGGTGATTTCTTCAAATTGCGAAGCCTCCTCTGCCCCGCGAATATTGGCCACAATCGCCAATAATTTACTTTGGGTATTGCTCAAATCAAGTTTCGACAGCACTTCAACGGTATCTCTCATTTGAGGTATCGCCTTTGCAGAAACAAAACTGCCAAAATCTATGGTGTCAAAACCCACACGCAACAAAGCATTTATATATTGCGCCTTGGCTTCAGTAGAAATAAAATGCGATTTTATGCCTTGCATGGCATCTCTCGGACATTCTATAAGTTTTACTTTTTTCATGGGTTTCAAATATACGAAACCAATTAAGAAAAAAGGATAAAAATGGCAATCCCGGCAAAAACTAAAATTTTAAACCATTTTATTTTTGAGTTGAAAGTTGGATGCGTTTTTAGGTAGGATGCAAAATTCCCAGATAATAATGAAACCAAGGAAAAAATGATCAATGCCTGAAGCATAAACAATCCGCCCAAAACATAAAATTGGATGGTGGTGCTTTGCGATGAACTGTATAAAAAACCGGGAAAAAAAGCCAAAAAGAAAATGGATACTTTCGGATTTAACACATTCATGAAAAACCCTTGTTTGAAAAGTTTTACCAAACTTTTTCTGTCGGCTTTCTCATTCAACACCAATTCTTCATCCGATTTATATGTTAAATACGCCAAATACAATAAATAAATTGCGCCAAACAATTTGATGGCGAAAAATATATTTTCCGACTGTTTTATCAATGCCGAAACGCCAAAAGCAACCAATGTGGTGTGAATTACAATCCCTGAAACCAGTCCGAGAGAGGTGACAATTCCGTATTTTTTGCCATTGGTCATACTCTGTACCAACACATAAATAATGTCTGGTCCAGGCATAATGGTGAGCAGCATGGACGCACCAATAAACGACAAAAGAATCTCGTAATTCATTTAAAATATTAACAATTTCAAAGTTATTGTTTTTTACAATATCAAAACAAAAAAAACTTGTTTCGGTATTTTAAAATAGTCAAGCCAACTATTCATAAAAACCAAAACAAGTTCTAAACTAAACTGTTTTAAGGATTAAAATTTAAAATTCAGTCCCATTTTAAAGTTTCTGCCTTTGGTGGTGTAGCCAATGGTTTCCACATAGCTTTCGTTAAAAATGTTGTTTGCCTGAACAACCAACAAAAGTCGGTCTTTTATCAAATGATGGCTGGCAAATAAATCGACCAAACTATAGGCTTTTAAATTAATATTTTCTCCTGTTCCCCATTGGTCAAAATAGGTTCTTTTTGAAATATTTTTAAAACGCAGCGATAAATACGTGTTTTTTACGCTGTTGGTTTCAATTAAAGCGGTGATTTTATGTTTTGGAATGTAATCAATATCAGAATTTTTATAAATATAAGCATGGCCCAGTTTCAGGGTAGCATCTTTAAAAAAATCAAACTTAATTTCTGTTTCAACGCCTTTTGCGTTCAATTTCTCCGGAGAATTTGAGTAAGTCACCCAATCGGGCAAAATAATGGCATTTTCTTCTTCTCTGTAAAAGAAAACTGAATTAATTTCGACTTTATTTTTTAAGGAATAAATAAATCCGAATTCCATACTTTTATCTTCTTCAGGCTTCAAATCCACATTTCCGTATTCCGAAAATAACTGATATGTGCTTGGCGCAATAAACGCGGTACTTAAAGAGGCTAACACTCTGAATTCTTTTGAAAAATTATAGGAAGGATTCACGTTATAAACCCAATGATTTCCATATTCGCTGTGATTGTTAAGCCTTGCGCCAGCATTAATATTGAATCCTGATACCGCATTATAAACAACCGTAAAATAAGGGTCGAAGGTATGGTAATTTGCCAATCCTTCATTGATATCGCCGTACGGACTGTTGGTTTGGTTGCTTTGCTTTTGGTAATTTACGCCAGTAATCAACTGAAATTTATCCGAAAATTTGTAATTATTGATTACATCTGCCACATAAGTCTTCCCAGTATATTCAAAATGGTCGGTGGCATTTGACCAGCTGTTAAAAATATCCAGTATCCTGTCGTTTTTGTTATAAGATACGCTTGCCGACAAAATTCCTTTCTCGTAATCAAAGTTCGAGGAAAAACCAAATCGACGTTGTTCGTTTTCGCCCTTGTTAATATCCGAATCAGAAAATGCCCCGCCGTCAAAATCATACACATCTTTGTCGTAATTACTAAACAACTGAACGTTAAGCTTCTCGTTAAATTTGTAACCCAAACGCACAAAAGTGTTTGTTGCCTTAAATTCATCGCTCTCAAATTCAACGTCGCTATTTTCATCGCTGGCATCAGACAATCCGTTGATTTTGGAAAAATTACCGGCCGCCAAATAGCTGAATTTATTCAAAATACCATTAACCGTAATATTTTGGTTAAAATCGTTCAAATCCAATTTTGAATCGTTTTGCGAATTGTTGGTTCCCAAGGAAACTTCATAATCTACAGAAATTGGTTTGGCAATAGGTTGTTTCAACTTAATATTGATAACTCCGGTAGCAGCGCCAGATCCATACAACGTGCTGGCGGCACCGTTCATCACCTCAATGGATTCAATTTGGTTTAGCGAAAGCAAACGCAAATCGAACGTGGTGTTTACGCCCGATGGATCGCTTACCGAAACCCCGTCAATAAGCACAATCACGTGGCGGTCGCGCCCGCCGCGTATGTAAATGCTTTTGTCTTTTCCGGCTGAACTGTTACTGCCATTAATGCTGATTCCTGCGATATTGTCCAAAATATCGGCAACGGATTTCCCCTTCAGATTTTCAATCTCTTCAGGCGTAATTTGGTAAATAATTTTACCAACGTGTTCTTTTTTGATGGCAAATTTTGTTGCGGTAACCACAACTTCGTTTAATTGCTCAATACTGTCATTTTTTTGTTGAGCAGTTAGTGACGTTAATGCAAAAAATAAGCATAACGCACTAGCATAAAATGAATGTTTTTTCATTTTTTTGATTTATAAATTAATAAATAAATCAGGTAAATTTTCAAGTACAGAAAAAACCATACTCAAACCATTCTCCCGAAAGTTTGAACTATACAGATTTTGGCAGGTCTCCTGGCTTGCGTATTGTTATTCACCTTCCCGTCCTGAACGAACAGTGGCTTAAAGCTAATAACAACCACCAATTTTTGGCTAAGCTTACAGTTGCGGGAACAGCTTCGGATTTAAACCGAATTCCCTTTTCACTTGGTTATACAGAAGTATAAATAAGAACCATAATCTAGGGTAAAGTTAAATTAATTAAGTGTAAATACCCGTATTAAATTTCTAAAATATTACTTTTGCCTAAATTATTTTTTTAATGAAATTACTTTCCTCATCCTTTTTTGCAATTGCCTTTACTATGCTGCTTTTTTCTTGCGGAAATGATCAAAAAAACAATTTACCAGCCATTAAAACCAATGAAAAAAGCACCATAAAATATGCGAAGGGATTTGACATTCAGCATTTTAAAAATTATACAAAACTTACCGTAAAAGCACCCTACCAAAATTCAACAGAAACTTTTGAGTTTATACTCACTTCAAACAAATCAAACACAGATTTAAACGCCATCCAAATTCCTATCAATTCTATTGTGGTCACTAGCACCACGCATATTCCAATGCTCGAATTGTTGCAAGTTGAAAATAAACTGGTGGGTTTTCCCAATACTGATTACATTTCATCGCCAAAAACAAGAAGTTTAATTGAGAAAGGTTCCATTAAAGAACTTGGACACGAGGAAAGTATCAATACCGAATTATTGCTCGATTTAAAACCCGATTTGGTCGTTGGTTTTTCGCTGAACAGCAACAATAAAATGTTTTCAGTTATTGAAAAATTAGGAATTCCGGTACTTTTAAATGGCGATTGGCTTGAAGAAACGCCTCTTGGCCGTGCAGAATGGATTAAGTTTTTTGGCGTTTTGTTTGATAAAGAAAAGTTGGCGGACAGCATTTTTAACGACATAGAAAAAAATTATTTGGAGGCTAAAAATATTGCTTCAAGAGCAACTGAAAAACCAACGGTAATTTCGGGCGGACTTTTTAAAGATGTATGGAATTTGCCTGCAGGCGACAGTTTTGAAGCCACTTTTTTGAAGGATGCCAATACCAATTATCTGTGGAAAGATTCTAAAGGAAAAGGGAGCCTTTCCTTAAATATTGAAAATGTGTTTGAAAAAGGCAAAGATGCCGAATTATGGATTTCCCCAAGTTATTATAAAACGATGGAACAACTTAATGATGCAAATGATATGTATCCAAAATTCAGTGCATTTCAAAACAAAAAAATATTCTCTTATGTGAATAAACAAGGAGAATTAGGCGGGATTATTTATTTTGAACTGGCTCCTGCCCGACCGGATTTGGTTTTAAAAGATTTGATTAAAATTGCGCATCCTGAGTTGTTAAAAGACTACCAACTAACTTTTTATGAAAAATTGAAGTAAGTTTTTCAGTTAAAAAGAATTTAAAGTTACAGGAGACTTTAAAACAACTTTATTTGACCTGCTTCATCGGCCAGACTGTCATTTTCTGAATCTGAATCATCATCAAAAGATTCTGGACTATTGTCTATTACCTCTTCGTCATTCACTTCTACATCTTCAATTACAGGCGGTTCGTAAGACAAAGGTTCCAGCATATTCACCTGTTTAATTTTATCTGAAGTCAGTTGGTTGCCTTGTGCTTTTATGCCCTTAATTGAGATGAATTCTTCAAAATTTAAGAGGATAGGTTCCAAATTTCGCTTTGAAAACTGCACTTCTGCCATTGGCCGGTATTCTGTGGCAACAATTTCCAATTGCGATTTTGGATGTTCAGAAATAAATACTTCTTCCTTATTCGGATTGTCAATCATAAATCGTTTTACAAAGTATTTTTCCTTGTCACCATCATAATAAATCACAGAAATTGGTTTTTCAGGAACCCATTTCTCCAACACAATCATATCGCTTTCAAAATGCGTGGAAAGTTCAGGTTTGATGGTCTTAATGATTCCTTTCTGGTTGATGATCAGCAATCGGTCTTCGGGCTTAAATTCGCCCAACAATTCCCCTCTTTTATCAACATTTAAGCGTTGCACAGTTTCATCAAACCAAATTTTTCGAGGTTTCAAGGTCGAAACGCCTTCCGATTTCAATTCGATTTTTTTGATGGCATGTTTTGTGACAATGTTTCCCCTGGAACTTCGCCCTTTTATAGCCAAGTCAGAAAAATCAATATCCCATTTCAATTTTTTAACACTTCCTGCAGCGCGTAAATTAATGGTGATTGTTTCGGCCTCACCATTCGGATTCTCAGTAAAATAAAGCACCTGAGAACCTTTATTTCCCGCTGTTAAATCATATTCTTTATCACGCGTAACTCCGGTAACATTGAATCGTTTTATGTAACTCGGCCCGTTTTTACCGTCTCTGTAAATCATATTGTAAACGGTGCGCGTATCGTTCTTTTTAAACACCGCAACGTGAATAATGTCTTTTCCCACAAACGTTTTTGCATCAACTTTTGTGACCAGCATTGTTCCGTCTCCCCTAAAAACAATCACATCATCAATATCGGCGCAATCGTCAACATATTCATCTTTTTTTAGTGAAGTTCCTACAAAACCTTCTTCCCTGTTTACATACAATTTCGTGTTTCGCATCACCACTTTTGTGGCAATAATATCGTCGAACAAACGGATTTCTGTCAAACGCTCTTTTCCTTTTCCGTATTTTAGTTTTAGGTTTTTAAAATAGTCAATGGCAAATTCTATGATATTGGCCAGATGTTTTTTGACTTCCTCAATTTTTTCTTCTAAACTTTCTATAAATTGTTTGGCTTTGTCAATATCAAATTTTGATATTTTCTTGATGCGAATTTCAGTCAAACGCACAATATCTTCTTCGGAAATCGGACGTTTTAAATGTTTTATGTGCGGTTTTAAACCTTCATCAATCGCTTTAATTACACCTTCCCAAGTATCCTGATCCTCAATATCTCTATATATTCTATTTTCAATAAAAATACGTTCCAATGAAGCAAAATGCCATTGCTCATCCAATTCATTTAACTGAATTTCAAGTTCAAGCTTTAATAACTCTACGGTATGATTTGTGGAGCGGATTAATATTTCTGAAACACCAATAAAAACCGGCTTGTTATCGTCAATCACGCAACACAAAGGCGAAATCGGATTTTCGCAACTGGTGAAAGCGTAGAGCGCGTCAATGGTTTTATCGGGTGAAATGCCGCTTGGTAAATGCACCAATATTTCAACATTCGCGGCGGTATTGTCTTCTATTTGCCTGATTTTAATAGTTCCTTTTTCGTTAGCTTTCAAAATGGAATCAATTAAAGTTGACGTGGTTGTTCCGAAAGGAATTTCAGTAATGACCAATGTTTTTTTATCAAGTTGGCCAATTTTTGCCCTAACCCTGATTTTCCCTCCTCTTTTTCCGTCGTGATACCCAGAAGCATCTGCAATTCCTCCAGTTAAAAAATCTGGAATCAGCGTAAAAGGTTTTCCCTTTAAATGTTTTATGGAAGCATCAATTAGTTCATTAAAGTTATGAGGCAAAATTTTTGTTGAAAGTCCGACAGCAATTCCTTCAGCGCCTTGAGCCAGCAAAAGCGGAAACTTAACGGGTAAATCTATAGGTTCTTTTTTCCTGCCGTCATAGGACGATTGCCAATCAGTAGTTTTTGGATTGAAAACCACCTCCAAAGCAAATTTCGACAAACGGGCTTCAATATAACGAGCTGCTGCAGCACGGTCACCGGTTAAAATATTTCCCCAGTTTCCCTGCATATCAATCAGCAATTCTTTTTGGCCCAATTGAACCAAAGCATCAGAAATAGAAGCATCACCGTGCGGATGATATTGCATGGTATGCCCAACAACGTTTGCTACCTTGTTATATCGCCCGTCATCCAAATCCTTCATTGAATGCATGATTCGGCGTTGAACCGGTTTAAAACCATCTTTTAAGGCAGGAACGGCACGCTCTAAAATAACATACGAAGCATAATCCAAAAACCAGTCTTTATACATTCCCGTAACCTTGGTAATGGTTGTCTGATTTCCAAACTCCTCGTTTAAATGTTCTTCTAAATGTTCGTTTTCGTTATTTTCTTCATCCATAGTGTTCAATCCAAAATCACTCTAAAAAATATTAAATATTGAAAGTTATATGTTAAATACTATACGGTAATAAATTGATTCTTAATACTTTAACAAATAATCAATAACTTATAACTAATATTAAAAATTCTCTTCTATGATATCCAATTCAAATTTTAAATTTTCTATGATAAACTTTTGGCGGTCGGGGGTGTTTTTTCCCATATAAAATTCCAGCATTTTATCGATAGACATTTCCTTATCAAGCATTACGGGATCCAAACGAATATCATCGCCAATAAAATTGGCAAATTCATCAGGCGAAATTTCACCCAACCCTTTAAATCGCGTAATTTCCGGTTTTCCCCTTAAGGAATCGATTGCATTTTGTTTTTCTTCAGGTGAATAGCAATAAAAAGTCTGTTTTTTATCTCGCACCCTGAACAGTGGCGTATCCAAAATATACAAATGACCTTCTTTGATCAATTCAGGAAAAAATTGCAGAAAGAAAGTGATTAAGAGCAAACGAATATGCATTCCGTCCACATCGGCATCGGTGGCAATCACAATATTGTTATACCGCAGGTCTTCTATGGATTCTTCAATATTTAAAGCTGCTTGCAAAAGGTTAAATTCTTCATTTTCATAGACGATTTTTTTGTTCATTCCGTAGGAATTCAAAGGCTTTCCACGCAAACTAAATACCGCTTGCGTATTTACGTTCCTTGATTTGGTGATGGAACCGCTGGCAGAATCTCCTTCTGTAATAAACAAGGTACTTTCCAAACGATTTTCTTTCTTTAAATCGCTTAAATGAACACGGCAATCTCGTAATTTTTTATTGTGCAAACCGGCTGTTTTAGCGCGTTCACGGGCTAATTTCCGAATTCCTGATAAATCGTTTCGCTCTTTTTCGGCCTGCAATATTTTCTTCTGAATTCTTTCCGCAGTAACCGGATTTTTATGAAGGTAGTTGTCAAGATTCGTCTTAACAAAATCGGTAATAAAAGTTCGAACGGAAGGCAATCCGTCGCCCATTTCCGTAGAGCCCAATTTGGTTTTGGTCTGGCTTTCGAAAATAGGCTCCATCACTTTGATGCTGATGGCCGAAACAATGGATTTTCGAATATCGGCAGCATCATAGTTTTTACCAAAAAATTCGCGTATGGTTTTTACAATAGCTTCTCTAAAAGCATTTTGATGCGTTCCTCCTTGCGTGGTGTGTTGTCCGTTTACAAAAGTGTGGTATTCTTCGCTGTATTGCGCTTTGCTATAGGTAATTGCGACTTCAATGTCATTTCCTTTCAAATGAATTACCGGAAACAGCATCGACTCTTCAGAAATGTTTTCTTCCAATAAATCTTTCAATCCGTTTTCAGAAAAATACTTTTCTCCGTTAAAAATGATGGTCAAACCTGTGTTTAAGTACACATAATTTTTTATCATTTTTTCAATATACTCGTTTCTGTACTTGAATTTTGTAAAAATGCTTTTATCGGGAACAAAGGTCACTTTAGTTCCTTTACGATGTGCGGTTTCTTCAGGTGCTGAAACGTGTGTGATATTTCCTTTTTCAAATTCCGCAAAAACCGTTTTACCGTCTCTGAAAGACTGCACTTTAAAATAAGATGACAAGGCGTTTACGGCCTTGGTTCCAACACCATTTAGGCCGACAGATTTTTTAAACGCGAGAGAATCATATTTTCCGCCAGTATTCATTTTAGAAACCACATCCACTACTTTTCCCAACGGAATTCCGCGTCCGTAATCTCGAATGGTAACCGTATCCTCTTTCACCAAAACTTCAATCGTTTTGCCGGCGCCCATCACATATTCATCAATGGAATTGTCAATAACTTCCTTGATCAAAATATAAATACCGTCATCGGGAGATGAACCGTCGCCTAATTTACCGATATACATTCCGGGACGAAGTCTAATATGTTCTTTCCAATCAAGCGATCGAATATTATCCTCGGTGTAAGCTGTTTGATCTGTCATTTATATCCTGTGATTCTTGAAGCGTGGCTAAAGTACTATTTTGCTTTAAGAAATAAAAAAAAGTCTGTCAAAATAATTATTAACACTTAGAAAACTGAAAGTTTATAAGTATTAAAAATGTTAAAATTTAAATGTTATAAGTTCATTTTTCAAATTTTAACAATTTCATTTTTCATACCAAATTAAACATTAAACCTAAAATGCATAATATCACCGTCTTGCACAATATATTCTTTACCTTCAACACGCATTTTACCGGCTTCTTTCACTTTGGCTTCACTTCCGTATTTCACAAAATCCTCATAAGCAATCACTTCTGCCCTGATAAATCCTTTTTCAAAATCCGTGTGAATAACTCCGGCTGCTTGTGGCGCCGTATCTCCTACATTAATTGTCCAGGCGCGCACTTCTTTAACGCCTGCCGTAAAATAGGTTTGCTGGTTTAATAATTTGTAGGCGGTTCTGATTAAAACCGAAGCGCCTGGTTCTTTTAATCCTAAATCTTCCAAAAAAAGCTGACGCTCTTCAAAGGATTCCAATTCCGTAATATCTGCTTCCGTTCCAACGGCTAAAATGATCACTTCTGCGTTTTCACCTTTTACAGCTTCTTTTACGATATTTACATAGTCATTTCCGGTAACGGCCGATTTTTCATCAACATTGCAAACATACAATACTGGCTTGTCCGTAATAAATTGCAATGGTTTTATATATTCTTCGCGTTCTTTTTCGGTTAAATCAATCGCTCTTACCGATTTGGCGGCTTCCAGTCCTTTTTTAACTTTTTCTAAAACTTCCAATTCTTTTTGCGCTTCTTTAACACCTGTTCTTGCAGCTTTTTTAACCTTATCAATTTTCTTGTCTAAAGTCTCCAAATCTTTTAACTGAAGTTCAAAATCGATGGTTTCTTTATCTCTTAACGGATCAATAGTGGTATCAACATGAATAATATTGTCATTGTCGAAACAACGGATTACGTGAATAATGGCATCCGTTTCTCTAATATTTCCTAAAAACTGGTTTCCCAATCCTTCTCCTTTGCTTGCGCCGCGCACCAATCCTGCAATATCAACAATATCAACAGTGGCGGTTTGAACACGCACAGGTTTTACCAATTCTTCCAATTTTGTCAATCGGCTGTCCGGTACATTTACCACTCCAATGTTTGGTTCAATGGTACAAAACGGAAAATTTGCGCTTTGCGCTTTTGCATTGGACAAACAATTAAATAAAGTCGATTTTCCTACGTTTGGCAATCCTACTATCCCAGCTTTCATATAGATATTTTTTATTAATTTTTTCTAAAAAAAATTCCTTTTTAGAGCGTGCAAATATAGTAATTTTGATGATATAATTTAAGATTATTTTAGGTTAAGCAATCAATTTATCTTCTTGCCTATTCAAGTTAAAATATACCTGTCACAACATTAAAATTATGCGCCAGCCTTTATAAAATTCTCATCGCTTGTGCAGTTCTAAATATTTTTTAACAAATTCCTTAATCCCTTCATCCAAATTGGTTTCCGGTTTAAAATTAATATAGTTGAATAAACTTTCCACATTGGCATAAGTGCTTTGCACATCGCCCGGCTGCATTGGTTTAAATACTATTTTTCCTTTTTTGCCCAGCGTTTTTTCAATGGCTTTTATAAAATCCATTAAAGCAACGGGACTATTATTACCAACATTAAATAACTGATAAGGTTTTGTGCTTTTTGAAGAAGTTGGTTTTTTCGGGTTAAACTCCGGATTATTTGCTTTTGGCGCCAATGGTATCAATCGCTTTATGCTTTCAACAATATCGCCAACATAGGTGAAATCTCGGCTCATATTTCCGTTGTTGAACACTTCAAATTCTTTGTCCTCAATAATTGCTTTCGTAAAAATATGCAGCGCCATATCCGGTCTGCCCCAAGGGCCATACACCGTAAAAAACCGCAATCCGGTTGAAGGAATGTTGTATAAATTCGCGTAAGAATGCGCCATCATTTCATTGGCTTTTTTGCTTACGGCATACATCGCCAGCGGATGATCGGTACAATTGTCTTCCTGAAAAGGAATGTCCTCACTCAACCCATAAACTGAACTTGACGAAGCAAACAACAAATGTTCGACAGGAAAAGCCCTGCAACTCTCCAAAATATTTAAGAATCCGGTAATATTGCTGTCCACATAAGCGTGCGGATTTTCTAAGGAATATCGCACGCCTGCCTGCGCCGCCAAATTCACCACAAAATCAAATTGCTGTTCTTTAAAGAGATTTTTTAAGGGAATTAAGTCTGTTAAATCCAATTTAATAAAAGAAATGCCTCCCAACTTTTGCAATTTATTATATTCAAAAGCATCAGTCTCAAAGCCCAAATCTTTTAAACGCGCATATTTAAGTTGAGGGTCGTAATAATCGTTAATATTGTCCAATCCAACCACTTCATAATTCGATTTCACCAACAGTTTTGCCAAATGATGGCCAATAAAACCAGCCATTCCGGTAATTAATACTTTCTTCATTTAAATGAGATTGGATTTATAATTCAAACAAAAATAAAACTAATTAGCCAAACCGCTCAATTGTGCCCGATTTATTTCAGAAAGAATGCTGAAAAATTGAAATATACTGCCTAAATTTGACCTATAAATTGAAAAAAAATGAACAAACAATTAATAGAATGTGTACCAAATATTAGTGAAGGACGCGATATTGCAAAAATAAATGCCATTGCGGTCGTTGTTGAAACAGTCGAAGGCGTTAAATTATTAGATGTTGACCCTGGAAAAGCAACCAACAGAACCGTAATTACTTTTGTAGGCGAACCAGAAAATGTGATTGAAGCTGCATTTAGACTGATCAAAAAAGCGGCAGAATTAATTGATATGAGCAAACATTCCGGCGAGCATCCACGTTTTGGCGCCACCGATGTTTGTCCGCTTGTCCCAATCTCCGGAATCACTTTAGAGGAAGCAGCAGTTTATGCCCATAAATTGGGGGAACGCGTTGGAAAAGAATTGGGAATTCCCGGTTATTATTACGAAAATGCCGCGACAACTGAAACACGCAAAAACTTGGCCAGCTGTCGTGCCGGAGAATATGAAGGATTAAAAGAAAAATTGATAAATCCAGATTGGAAACCCGATTTCGGCCCTGCCGAATTTAACGAAACTGTTTTAAAATCTGGAGCAATCGCAATATCTGCACGCGATTTTTTAATTGCCTACAATATCAATTTAAACACCACTTCAACCAGACGCGCAAATGCCATTGCTTTTGATATTCGTGAAGCAGGAAGGGTAAAATATGAAAACGGCGTTTCAGGAAAAGTGATGCTGGATAAAAATGGAGAACCGGTTCGCATTCCGGGAAAATTAAAAGCCGTTAAAGGAATTGGCTGGTATATTGAAGAATACGGAATTGCACAAATTTCCTATAATTTGACCAATATCAACATCACGCCAATGCACATTGCATTTGATGAAACTGAGAAATGTGCAATTGAAAGAGGTTTGCGCATTACAGGATCGGAATTGATTGGGTTGATTCCATTAAAAGCAATGTTGGACGCCGGAGATTATTTTTTAAGAAAACAAGAACGTTCTTTAGGAATTTCAGAAGCAGAAAAAGTAAAAATTGCCGTAAAATCTTTGGGTTTGGATGATTTAAAACCATTCAACCCTAATGAAAAAATTATTGAATATTTGCTTAAAGACAATACAAAAAAACTGATTGATCTGACAGTGAGCGGCTTTGCCGAAGAAACTGCCGCAGAATCGATTGCGCCCGGAGGCGGTTCAATTTCGGCGTATGTCGGTACTTTAGGCGTTTCTTTGGGAACCATGGTTGCCAATTTATCGGCGCACAAAGCCGGTTGGGATGATAAATGGGAATTCTATTCCGATTGGGCGGTAAAAGGCCAGGCCTATAAAAATAAATTATTGCAATTGGTGGATGAAGACACCAACGCATTTAATAAAATTATCGACGGATTCAGAATGCCGAAAGCAACTGATGAAGAAAAAGAAGCACGCAAGCAAGCGATAGAAAAAGCGACAATTTACGCAACTGAAATTCCTTTTCAGGTGATGGAAACCGCTTATAATTCCATGGAAGTAATGCAGGCGATGCTAAAAGAAGGCATGCAAAGTTCCATTTCCGATGCCGGAGTAGGCGTCTTGTGTGCAAGAACTGCCGTAGTTGGTGCCTATTTTAATGTGAGAATTAATGCAAAAGATATCAAAGACAGGGTTTTTGCCGAAGAAATTATAGCCAATAGTGAAATTATCTATAAAAAAGCTTTGGCTGTTGAAGAAGAGGTGATGGATTTTATCTTTTCAAAAGTTTAAATCATCCTATTATTAGAGAGAAAAAGAAAAGAAACTAAAAAAAGGTTAAAGAATGGCAAAATTATCATTCTTTAACCTTTTAACTTTTTTATTCCCCCTTCGGGGACTTTTTATATACTTTTCAAACTCGTTTTTATCATTTCAATTTTTGCCAACGCATCGGCTTCTTTGTTGCGTTCGTTTGCAATAACCTGCTCTGGGGCGCTGCTCACAAAACGTTCGTTGCTCAATTTCTTTTGAACCGATTGCAAAAAACCTTCGGTATACTTTAGCTCTTCCAATAATTTGGCTTTTTCGGCTTCCACATTGATTTCAGTTTCCATCGGAATAAAATACTCATTTGATTTTACGCGGTAACTTAAGGCGCCTTCCACTTTTTCTGAAACATAAGTCAGAGAAGCAATATTCCCGAGTTTTCCAATAACCGCATCAAAATAATTGCTTGCATTTTCATTGTTGATCACCAAAAGATCAATCGTAAATTTAAAGGCAATATTCCGGTCTTTTCTGATGGTTCTAATTCCGGAAATTACTTCTGAAGCAAATTTAAAATCGTTTATCAAGTCTTCGTTTACTGCAGTAAATTTTGGATATTCTGCAATAATCAATGCTTCTTCAGGAGTTCTGTCTGTAATGTCTTGCCAAATTTCTTCTGATAAAAACGGCATAAAAGGATGCAATATTTTTAAATTGTCTTCCAAGAAACCAACCACCGAACTGTACGTTTTTGCATCAATTGGCTGCTGATACTCGGGTTTTACTATTTCTAGAAACCAGGAAGAAAAATCGTCCCAAATTAGTTTGTAAGTAATCATTAAAGCTTCACTTATGCGATATTGTTCAAAGGATTTTTCAAGTTCTCCTAAGGCTTGCTGAAATTTCGAATTGTACCATTCAATGGCCACTTTGGCAGCTTTTGGTTGCTCAATGTTGTCAGAAACTTCCCATCCTTTTATCAATCGAAAGGAATTCCAAATTTTATTCGAAAAATTTCGTCCTTGAGCAACCAATTCTTCATCAAACAGCAAGTCGTTTCCGGCTGCAGAACACAACAACATACCCACACGAACGCCATCTGCGCCAAATTTTTCGATCAATTCAATTGGATCTGGAGAATTTCCCAAAGATTTGGACATTTTTCTGCCTTGTTTATCGCGCACAATTCCTGTAAAATAAACATTGGTAAAAGGTTTTTCATTTCTGAATTCATAACCGGCAAAAATCATACGGGCCACCCAAAAGAAAATAATATCCGGTCCGGTCACCAAATCATTGGTCGGATAATAGTAGTTAATTTCTTCATTGTCAGGATATCTGATTCCGTCAAAAACAGAAATAGGCCACAACCAAGATGAAAACCAAGTATCCAATGCATCGGGATCTTGGGTAATATCAGCCTCAGTTAACTTTTTTCCGACAATTTCAGAGGCCAATTTCACCGCTTCTTCCATCGTTGAAGCGATCACAAAATCGTTTACGCCGTCACCGTAAAAATAAGCAGGAATACGATGCCCCCACCAAAGTTGGCGCGAGATATTCCAATCTCTGATATTCTCCAACCAATGGCGATAAGTGCTGTTATAATGTTTGGGGAAAAAATGAATTTCCTCATCTTCCAAAACAGCTTTTAAAGCCGGTTTCACAATGGTATCCATTTTCAAAAACCATTGGGCAGAAATTTTTGGCTCAATAACTTCTTTGGTTCTTTCAGAAGTTCCCACTTTATGGACATAAGATTCAATTTTGGCCAAACTGCCTAAATTTTCCAATTCTTTGGTAATTTCTTTCCGAACAACAAATCGGTCTTTTCCTTCGTAATGCAAGCCAAATGAATTCAAAGTGGCGTCATCGTTAAAAATATCCACCACTTCCAACCGGTGCTTTTCACCCAATACTTTATCATTAGGATCATGCGCAGGCGTTACTTTTAAACAACCCGTACCAAATTCAATATCCACATAGTCATCTTCAATTATTGGTATAACTCTGTTGGCAATGGGAACAATGGCTTTTTTGCCTTTTAAGTGCGAAAAACGCGGATCATTCGGATTGATACAAATGGCGGTATCACCAAAAATTGTTTCAGGACGCGTGGTTGCAATGGTTAAAAAATCACTGCTGCCTTCAATTTTATATTTCAGATAATATAGATTGCCCGCTTTTTCTTCATAAATAACTTCTTCATCAGACAAAGTTGTTTTTGCGGCAGGATCCCAATTTACCATTCTGTAACCTCGATAAATCAGGCCTTTTTTATATAAATCGATAAAAACTTTTATGACAGATTCGCTCAAATCAGCGTCCATCGTGAACTTTGTGCGTTCCCAATCGCAGGAAGCGCCCAGCTTTTTAAGCTGTTCCAAAATAATGCCGCCATGCTCATCCGTCCATTCCCAAGCGTGCTTCAAAAATTCTTCCCTTGTTAAGTCCGATTTCTGAATCCCTTGTTCTTTCAATTTAGCGACAACTTTGGCCTCAGTTGCAATAGATGCATGGTCAGTTCCGGGAACCCAACAGGCGTTGAACCCTTTCAATCGTGCCCTTCTTATCAACACATCCTGAATGGTATTGTTCAACATATGGCCCATATGTAAAACGCCTGTAACGTTAGGCGGCGGAATCACAATGGTGTATGGTTCTTTTTCGTTAGGCGTTGAATGAAAATAATTGTTCTTCATCCAGTAAGCATACCATTTGT
>Ga0156193_152_pt1 | contig 30660 bp, 21 predicted proteins | sample RifCSPlowO2_12_FD_107846 | JGI IMG/M metagenome (GOLD analysis project Ga0156193, IMG submission 107846) | Flavobacteria bacterium RIFCSPLOWO2_12_FULL_35_11
CAATACGCCAATACGCTTAAAATCAAATATTTGGCAACGTGAAAGTATGGTCGGTATTATTTTGTGTTTCTCGGTGGTTGCCAAAATAAAGATGGCGTGTGCCGGCGGTTCTTCCAACGTTTTTAAAAACGCATTAAAAGCGGCCGATGAAAGCATGTGAACCTCATCAATAATATATACTTTATATTTTCCGGTTTGGGGCGGAATGCGAACCTGGTCGTTTAAATTCCGAATATCGTCAACCGAATTGTTAGAAGCGGCATCCAATTCAAAAATGTTAAAAGCAAAATCCTCATCAAGGTCTCCGCCGCTTGCCTGGTTTATTTTTTTTGCTAAAATCCGCGCACAGGTTGTTTTACCAACACCTCTCGGACCCGTAAACAACAATGCTTGAGCCAAATGGTTGTTTTTTATAGCATTTTCAAGCGTGTTTGTAATGGCTTGTTGCCCAATCACATCCTCAAAAGTTTGAGGTCGGTATTTACGGGCTGATACTACAAAATGTTCCATATGTTTATTTTTTTATTCGGATGGTAAAAGTAAAAAATTATCTTATTAAAAGATTGAAATATTAAAAGTTAAATATTAAATATTAGAAGTGTCATGTTTTGCGTTCAAGTTTTTTAACTTTTAACCTTTAACCTGATGCCATAGAATCAAAACAAAATTCAATTATTTTTCAAATTAACAAATGTTGTGAATTTTAGCGTTTGCCGCTTATTTCAATGGATAAATAAATCCTCCTTAAAATTCTTTTTTTTACATTTGTTACTTAAAATATTATAATGGCGAATACATTTGGTAAAATATTTACACTCACAACATTCGGGGAATCTCACGGAGAAGCGATTGGCGGAATTATAGATGGCTGTCCGGCCGGAATTGAATTGAATCTGGAAATTGTTCAATATGAAATGGATAGAAGGAAACCTGGCCAGTCCAAAATTGTGACCCAACGTAAAGAAGCTGATGAAGTGCAATTTTTATCCGGAATTTTTGAAGGAAAAACCACGGGTGCTTCCATCGGATTTATCATAAAAAATGCCAATCAGCGTTCCAATGACTATTCACACATAAAAGATGCCTATCGTCCTTCCCATGCCGATTATACCTACGATAAAAAATATGGCGTTCGTGATTATCGCGGCGGCGGACGTACTTCTGCCCGTGAAACTGCAAATTGGGTTGTGGGCGGCGCTGTTGCAAAACAGGTTATTTCTGAAATAAAAATCAATGCTTTTACCTCTTCTGTGGGCGATATTTTTATGGAAAAACCGTATCAGGAAGTCGATTTCAGCAACATTGAAGGCAACGATGTTCGTTGTCCGGATAACGCAACTGCTGAAAAAATGATTGCACGTATCAATGAAATTAAAAAACAAGGAGATACTATTGGAGGAACCGTAACATGCGTTATTCAAAATGTGCCTGTTGGATGGGGCGAACCTATTTTCGATAAATTACACGCCCAATTGGGAAAAGCAATGCTTTCCATCAATGCGGTAAAAGGCTTTGAATACGGGAGCGGATTTTGTGGCGCAAAAATGAAAGGTAGCGAACACAACGATATTTTTAACGCCGACGGCACCACAACAACAAACCTTTCCGGAGGAATCCAGGGCGGTATCAGCAACGGAATGGATATTTATTTTAGGGTTGCTTTTAAACCTGTCGCTACCATTATGCAGGCACAACAAACCATCGATAACGAAGGAAAAATTGTTGAAATGCACGGAAAAGGCCGCCACGATCCATGTGTTGTGCCGCGCGCCGTTCCAATCGTTGAAGCTTTGGCCGCAATGGTTTTAACCGATTTTATGTTGCTGAATTCTTATAAGAAGTTATAGCGATAAATGTTGAAATGTTATTGTTTATTTGTTCAATAGAAAATCCATCATTCATCATTCAACATTGTCTATTTTATAGATAATACACCAAAAACAGGATTGGAACAATAATTCCCAACACCAAATAAATTCCGCCGCGGCCAATCACACCTTTTTTTCCCTTGATCATAAATAAGGAAGTGATGGAAAACAGAATTAATGCGCTGGCGAATATATCAGAAAACCACATCCAAATTTTGTTCGGGTTGTAGTGCAAATAATTAACGTCATAGAACAACGGCCGTTTTTTCAAATATTCGGCCCTTCCGGCTCCGCTTTCCACATCCACCATAATTGAAGAACCTCCTTTTAAAAATATTTTAAGATTTTGGGCATTGGGGTAGTAGTGCTGTTTGTAGTTTTCTTTGTCATCAACTTCTTCCAGCAACAACAAAATATTATTTTTTACTGAAGCATTATTTTCCAAATTAATTTGAGTTGTAAAATTTTTGTTTTCAACAGAATAATTCGGATTCCAGTCGCTCAGGTGATTTAGCGCGATACCTGAAATAGCGTAAATTAAGGTGGTACCAATAAAAAAGAACCCAATATCCCTATGAAGTATTCTGCTCCATTTTCGTAAATTTTTCATAAACAAAAATGGGGTTATTCTACTGCTGAATGAGAAATATAATTAATGGAATAATTTGAGATATGATCCGTATTTTCAGCTTTCATTTGATCTCTGTACTTTTGAATCATTTTCATTTTTGCATCGTATTGATCCTTATTTGAAGCTCCTTCTTTATGACTTTTAATATTGTCTTCTTCCATTTTAAGGCAATAGGCTTCATCAATTCTTTCTTCAACAACAATTCCTGTAAACGTAATTTCATTACCCGTTAAGGCTTCATCAAATCGTTCTTCTCCGTTTATATGAACATCACCTTTATCAGTGACTAAAAATACTTTTTTTCCGCTGTGCTTACAAACGTGGTCTACAATTCCCTTAACTTTCACTTCTTTATTTACAAATTCTCCGGCTTTTGCATCAAATTCACCCAGGGCCAAAAATGGGATTTCAGCAGTTTCAGCAGTTTTATTTGTAGCTCCCGCTTTTTTATCATCAGTTTTACAAGAAATTACGGCCAGTGCGAACACCAAAACGAATACAATTTTTTTCATCACTTTATTTTTAGATTAATCACATGTGTTTAAAATACAGCGTCTAATTTAAGTGTGATTGCTAAAATAAATAATGATTAAAATCAGTTGTTGGTGATTTTAAGGCAATTTTAAGGAAACCGTTTAAGGCTTAATTGTTTATTGGCTAGAAAATCTAAAATCCAAAATTTCAAATTGTCTTTATATATTCTAAAATCGTTTAATTATTCAATATTTTTAAGGCGGTTTTTAAACCAATTCCCATTTCAAAATGAAATTCACTTGAAAACAAAGCGCTTTCAATGGCTGCAATTACGGCAATAATGTCGTTATTGTTTACGCTTCCCATATGTCCAACCCTAAAATATAATGTTTTGTGTGAAGGCAACAATCCGCCTGCCAAAATAACATCGTTCTTTGAAATATGGCCCAAAAAGGTGCTTCCTATAATATTTTCTGGAAAATAAACGGCCGTAAGCGTATTGGCCGACAAGTTTTTATGAACAGGCAATAGTTTTAATCCGAGAGCAATCATTGCTTCACGAAAAGCGGCTGCAATTTTTTGGTGTCGTATAAACCGATGTTCCATTCCTTCGGAAACAATTTGTTGCAAACTCACTTCTAAAGCAGCTATCAGGTTTACGGGTGGCGTTCCAAAATAGGAAGGTTGTCTGTTTTCATAGGCCTGCATAATTGGCAGCCAATTGTTGAAATCGGCATAGTAATTACCCACAGGTGTTTTCCTGTTTTTGAATATTTCCATTGCTTTTTGCGAAACAACCAACAAGGCCAAACCCGGAGGCACGCCAATTGCTTTTTGTGAGGCGGTCAGTACCACATCAATTCCCCATTCTTCTTGTTGTATTTCTTCACCGGCTACAGAACACACACCATCCAAAATTGAAAGTGTATCATATTTTTTTGCAAGTTCAGCGATGGGTTTCGGATTTACCAAAACGCCAGTTGACGTATCAACATGAGTGATGGTTATTAATTTATATTTTTTGGCGGAAAGTGCTTTTTCTATGTCGTCTAAAGCAACAACATTTCCCACTTCGGAAGCTAAAATAGTGACATTTGCACCATAGCGTTTTGAAATTTCCGCGAAGCGTTCTCCAAAATAACCAGTTGAAATAACCAAAACATTGTCGTTTGGTTCAATCAAATTGGCCGCTGCCATATCCATCGCAAAAGTTCCGGTTCCCGCAACAACAAAAGGCTGTCCGGTTGAAGTCAACCAAACTTTTCGCATCAATTCTATGCAATTTCCGAAGGATTCAATAAAATTTGGCGCCACGTGGCTGGTAGTTGGAGCGCCCAATGCCTGCAGCACTTTTGGTTCAAATTCAATAGGGCCGGGAATCATCAATAATTTTCTGCTTTTCATGGGGTGGCTATTTTTTATTTAATTCAATAAGTTTGTTAGTGTTATTTCTAATTTTCCAATACATTATAAATATTCTACATCCGAAATCGTAAATCGTAAATCGTAAATCATAAATCATAAATCATAAATCATAAATCATAAATCATAAATCATAAATCATAAATCATAAATCATAAATCTAAAACTGACTTGTAATTTACAAAATAAAAATCACCTAAGCCGAAGCAATAGGTGATTTTATTGTAATTAATATAAAAAAATATCGGATTTAAAAAGTGTTAAGCGCCTATTAAATCGCCGTTTCCTTTGGTAGGCAGATTACTGTAACCCATTAAATATTCGTCCACTTTTTTTGCAGCTTCCCTTCCTTCAGAAATTGCCCAAACAATTAAGGATTGTCCCCTTCGCATATCGCCGGCAGTAAAAATATGCGGCACATTTGTTTGGAATTCAGTTTCGGATGCTCGGTAGTTGCTCCTAAAGTCGGTTTTAAGGCCTAATTGTTCACTTAAAGTCGCTTCCGGACCAGTGAATCCCATTGCCAATAACACCAATTCGCAAGGCCAAATTTTTTCGGTTCCCTCAATTTCTTTTAAAGTGGGTCTTTCTCCGGGTTTTATAATCCATTCAACATTCACTGTTTTTAAGGCTTTTAGGTTTCCTTTTTCATCAGCAATAAATTCTTTGGTTGAAATTAGCCAGTTTCTGTCGCAACCTTCTTCGTGGGAAGTTGAAGTTTTAAGTTTCAACGGCCAAAATGGCCAAGGGGTTGTTTCGCTTCTTTTTTCAGGAGGTTTTGGCATAATTTCAAAGTTGGTCACGCTTTTTGCACCGTGACGGTTTGAGGTGCCAATGCAGTCGGAGCCGGTATCGCCGCCGCCAATAACAATGACGTTTTTATCGGTGGCGAAAATTTCTTCACCTTCTATTGTGATTCCTGCATTTCGTTTGTTTTGCTGTTTTAAAAAGGTCATGGCTTGTACCACCCCTTTAATTTCAGCGCCTTTTGCGGGCAAATCCCGACTAAGCGTTGCGCCGCCGCACAAAACAACGGCATTAAAATCGTCCAATTTTTTAATCGGATAATTTACGCCAACATGTACGTTTGTTTTAAATTCAATGCCTTCTTCTTTTAATATGGCAATTCTCCTGTCGATAATTTCTTTTTCCAATTTAAAATTCGGAATTCCGTAGCGCAACAATCCGCCCAATGCATCATCCCTTTCAAAAACAGTCACCGAATGTCCAATCCGGTTTAGTTGTTGAGCGGCTGCCAAACCCGCAGGTCCGGAGCCAACTACCGCTACTTTTTTGTTAGTTCTGTTAGTCGGAGGCTGGGCAACAATCCATCCTTTTTTAAATCCTTTTTCAACAATGTTTTTTTCTAAATTTTCTATGGTTATTGGCGGATTTACAATTCCTAAAACACAGGCTTGTTCACAAGGCGCAGGGCATAATCTTCCGGTAAATTCAGGAAAATTATTGGTGGAGTGCAAAATTTCCAATGCTTTTTTCCATTTCTTTTCATGCACCATATCGTTAAAATCGGGAATTAAATTTCCCAGCGGACAAGCGCTATGGCAAAATGGAATGCCGCAATCCATACAACGGGAACCTTGTTTTTCAACCTCTTCGGTTTTCAATGAAACTGTAAATTCCTTATAATGCTGAACCCTTTCTTTTACAGAAATGTACGTCTCCTCTTTTCTTTCAAACTCTTTAAATCCGGTAACTTTTCCCATAACTAAGCAGTTGCTTTTTTAATACTATTTTCATTTTCAAGTCGCACCAATGCTTTTTTATAATCGGTTGGCATCACTTTTACAAAATAGGTTAAACTATTTTCCCAATCATCCAAAATTCTTAAGGCCAGATCGCTGTTGGTGTATTTAAAATGATTTTTTATCAATTGTTTTAAATCGATTTCATCTTCCGAAGAAATCTCCTCAAAAGCGACCATTTCCATATTGCACAATCCTTTTGTGAATTTCTGTTTTTCATCAAAAACATAGGCGATTCCACCGCTCATTCCTGCCGCAAAATTTCTTCCTGTTTTGCCTAAAATCACCACTTTACCGCCGGTCATATATTCACAACCGTGGTCTCCAACGCCTTCAACAACCGCAATTGCACCTGAATTTCTTACGCAAAATCGTTCCCCGGCAATACCGTTGATATAAGCTTCTCCATTGATAGCGCCATAAAGGGAAACATTTCCCACAATTATATTTTCTTCTGAAGCAAAAGTAGCTTCGTCGGGTGTTTTTATGATCAATTTTGCGCCAGATAAGCTTTTGCCCAAATAATCATTTGTATTTCCGTCAATTTGCATGGTCAATCCTTTGGTTGCAAATGCCCCAAAACTTTGTCCGGCCGAACCTTTAAATTTTAGGTTTAAAGTATCTTCCGGCAATCCATTGTCGCCATATATTTTTGACAATTCATTGCTCACAATGGCGCCAACTGTTCTGTCGGTATTTTTTATCGGAAATTCCAAATACATTTTTTCTTTTCTGTAAATCGCCGGATGCCCCATTCTTAGGATGTCAAAATCCAAAACATTTTCCAATTCATGGTTTTGAGATTCGGTGTTGTGTAATGGTTTGCTCGTTTTTGGTTTGTGTAAAATAGGCGATAAGTCAATTCCCTTTGCTTTGGCATGGGTAATTGCCTTGTTGGCGTTTATTTTTTGGCTTTGGCCAACCATTTCATTAATGGTTCTAAATCCCAATTCTGCCATAATTTTGCGCAATTCTTTTGCAACGAAATACATAAAATTAATGACGTGTTCTGGCGTTCCTTTAAAGTTTTTGCGCAATTCAGGATCTTGGGTCGCAATCCCGACCGGACACGTATTTAAATGGCATTTTCGCATCATAATACAGCCAGATGCCACCAAAGGAGCCGTGGCAAAACCAAATTCTTCGGCGCCCAATAAACAGGCAATCGCAACATCACGACCGGTTTTTAATTGTCCGTCGCACTCTAAAACCACCCGGTTTCTTAAACCGTTCAATACCAAAGTTTGCTGTGCTTCAGCAATTCCTAATTCCCAAGGCAATCCGGTATGGCGCAATGAAGTTAACGGAGATGCTCCGGTACCGCCATCATAACCCGAAATTAAAATCACATCGGCTTTTGCTTTTGCAACACCGGCGGCAATGGTACCAACACCAACTTTAGAAACGAGTTTCACATTGATTCTGGCTTCCCTGTTGGCATTTTTTAGGTCGAAAATGAGTTGCGCCAAATCCTCAATGGAATAAATATCATGATGCGGAGGCGGAGAAATCAATCCAACATAAGGCGTTGAGCTTCTGCACTCTGCAATCCAAGGCAATACTTTTTCGGCTGGCAATTGGCCACCTTCACCAGGTTTTGCGCCTTGCGCCATTTTAATTTGAATTTCTTTTGCATTGGTTAAATAATTGGTGGAAACACCAAATCTGCCCGATGCAACTTGCTTAATGGCGCTATTTCTACTGTCTCCATTTAAATCTTTTCTGAATCGGTTTTTGTTTTCACCGCCTTCTCCGGAATTGCTTTTGCCGCCAATACGGTTCATGGCAATCGCTAAATTTTCATGGGCTTCCTGGCTAATTGAGCCGTACGACATAGCACCTGTTTTAAAACGCTTTACAATTTCTGTCCAAGGTTCCACTTCTTCCAATGGAATTGGGTCCAAATTGTTAAATTCAAACATTCCACGAAGTGTCATCAAATTTTTACTTTGCTCGTTGATGGCTTTGGCGTAAACTTCATAACTTTCATAGCTGTTGGTTCGCACGGCCTGCTGCAGTTTTGCAACGGTGGTCGGATTAAACATATGGCGTTCGCCGTTTCTTCTCCAACGGTAATCGCCGCCAATGTTTAAAGGAAGGTTTCCTGCGATTTCAATAGGAGGAAAGGCGCTTCGGTGACGCAAGAAAATTTCTTTTTCAATTTCATATAAACCAATTCCTTCAATACGCGAAGGCGTATTTGGAAAATATTCTTCAGTAAAAGCGGTGTTTAAACCTAAAATTTCAAAAATTTGGGAGGCGCGGTAAGAATGCAAAGTGGAAATTCCAATTTTATTCATAATTTTTAAAACACCTTTTGCAATGGCTTTATTGAAGTTTTGAGTCGCTTTTTCTTCGGAAATGCCTACGATTTCACCATCTTCAATTTGCTGTCGAATGATTTCATTGATCATATATGGATTGATGGCACTTGCGCCATAACCGAACAACGTGGCGAAATGATGCGGTTCGCGCGGTTCAGCAGATTCTATGATAATTCCAAAACTTGAGCGCTGCCCCATTTTGCTCAATTGACTGTTTAGGTAGGAGCAACTTAACAAAATTGGTATTGGCGCATAATTTTCATTCACATTTCTGTCGGATAAAATGACAATATTGCATCCTTCAGAAACGGCTTTATAAGCCTGTTTAACCATTACTTTTAAGGCTGCTTCAATACCGTTTAAGCCTTTTGTGATGTCGTAAAGCGTTGAAACTGAAACAGAACTAAAATCGGGGTGATTGATGTTTTTTAACTTGTCGATATCCGCATTTGAAATTACCGGATTTTGAATCTTCAATTTCTTGCATTGCTCTTCTGAAATATCAAAAATATTTCTGTCGCCTCCAATGGCCAAACTGAAATCGGTCACAATTTCTTCTCTTATTCCATCTAAAGGCGGATTGGTAACTTGGGCAAACAATTGTTTAAAATAATTGAACAGCAATTGCGGTTCATCCGATAAAACTGCCAAAGGCGTGTCGTTCCCCATAGAACCTATGGCTTCACTACCCTGAACGGCCATAGGCATAATAATGGTGTCTATTTCTTCAATGGTATAGCCAAATATTTTCTGTCGTGCCACCAAATCTATTTCTTCTGTTGGCGTATTGTTGCCTGTGTATGGAATTTCAGACAAGGACAATAAATTTTTATTGAGCCATTTTCTGTAAGGCTTTTCAGAAACAATTTTTTGTTTTATTTCTTCATCATTAATGATTCGTCCGGCATTCATATCCACCAAAAACATTTTTCCAGGCTCTAACCTTCCGTGGTGAACAACATTTTCTGGTTTAATGTCTAAAACACCAGTTTCAGAAGACATGACTACATTTCCGTCTTTTGTTACCGTGTAACGTGAAGGTCTCAATCCATTTCGGTCCAGCAAGGCACCAATATAATTTCCGTCGGTAAAAGGAATCGATGCGGGTCCGTCCCAAGGTTCCATAATACAGGAATTGTATTCATAAAACGCCTTTTTCTCATCGCACATTGCCGGGTCTTTTTCCCAGGCTTCAGGAACCATCATCATCATCACTTCAGGCAAAGAACGGTCGGTCATCAGCAATAATTCCACCACCATATCCATACAGGCAGAATCTGATTTTTCTCCTAAAATAATAGGAAACAGTTTTTTTATGTCATCGCCAAAAACAGGGCTTTTCATTAATTCTTCGCGCGCTTTCATTCTGTTTATATTGCCTCGAAGCGTATTGATTTCGCCATTGTGGCACATATACCTAAAAGGCTGCGCCAAATCCCAGGAAGGAAAAGTATTTGTTGAAAACCGTTGATGAACCAGTGCCAAACGGGTAACAAGATCGGGATTGGAAAGGTCGGTATAGTAATTACTGATGTCTTCAGGAATTAAAAGTCCTTTATATATTAAGGTTGTTGTTGACAAGCTTGGCAGATAGAATTTTTTCCGGTCGGATAATTTAGAATTTTCAACTGCATGTTCCGCAATTTTACGTGCAGTAAACAATTTTGCATTGAATTGATTTTCGGATAATTGCTGTCCGTTTTTACCGATAAAAATTTGCTCAATTTTGGGTTCGTTTTTAGCGGCTATTTTTCCAAGATGTGTTTTGTTAACCGGAACTTTACGCCATCCCAACACTTCCAATCCCTGATTTTTTATTTCGGTTTCCAGACAATTTTTAAAGAAATTCAGCTGATTTTCATTTTGGGACAAAAATACCATTCCCACAGCATATTCTTTTGGCTCAGGTACGGCAAAGGTTGTGTTTTTTACAAAGAATTCATGAGGAATATCAATTAATATTCCTGCACCATCACCGGTTTTGCCATCAGAACTTACCGCGCCGCGATGTTCAAGTTTGATGAGGATTTCTAAAGCGTCGTGAATTATTTTGTTTGATTTCTCTCCATTTAGATTGCAAATAAATCCTGCGCCACAATTGTCTCTTTCAAATTCCGGTAAATATAACCCCTGTTTCTTCATTTAATTTGTTTGATGTATTTTTACAAAAATAAGACAAAACTTGTATTTAGTATAAAATAATTACGAAAACGTTGTAATAACACCATAAAAAGATATAAAACATTGAAAATAATTAAATGTTTAAATTTTACGTTAAAAAATTAATTATTTAACAATGTAAGTTACCAAAATGCCTGTTAAAAAAATAGGATTTTCGATTTATCTTCTAAAAATCGATTAATAAAAGGATCAGAAAAGCAATTTTGGAATGATTGTAACCAAATAAACAATCTAAAATAGTAGTCGTATAAATTTGATTTTTTATCAAATTGTATTAAATTTAGTGAAAGGTTGATTATTTTGATGAATATCCAATAAAATAAAGGGGAAATTGGGAAGTTGATGTAAAAAACGGTAATTAAATTTGATATATTCTGCTAATAAAGTATATTTATGCAAAAATAATATATATGAAAATAGAATCTTGTCCAAACTGCGGTTCCGTCGAGTATGTCAAAAGTGGTGTCATAAAAGACAGACAGCGCTATAAATGCAAGAAATGCGCCTATTACTTCACTGTAAATAAAGTTGGTAAGCAAATTGATTCTTATTACGTGAACAAAGCACTTCAGTTATATTTGGAGGGTTTGAGCTATCGGGAAATTGAACGCATTTTAGGGATTTCGCACGTGAGTATCATAAATTGGGTTAAAAAATACAATGTAAAACGTCCGTATAGTTTTGAATATCATTCTACCTACAAGATTTTAAACGCGGTAGAACTTGCCAAATACTTTTCAAACAATAAAAATTTAATTGGCGCAGGCGTTATTGTAACAGAGCTTGGCGATAAATTTATGTTGATTCGCTGGGAACGATTTAAGGGATAACTATATCAACTTACAATTATATATATCCAATTTTAATAACTGCTTTTTTCTTTTCATCTTGGTAAGGCTAAATAAGCAATTCTTTAGCAAAACCTAATTAATTAACCAAATTTATTTTTATGAAAAAACAGCTATCAGTTTTGTTAATTCTTCTCTTGGGATTAACGTACTACAGTTATGGCCAGGCAACTGATGCCACACCAGCTTTTGGTGTTAAATGGACCGGTTTTGTTAAGACAGACTATATGTTTGACACGCGACAAACCACCAATTCCAGAGAAGGACATTTTATGATTTTACCTGCGGCAGAAAAGTTGGTAAATGGAGAAGATGTGAATGACCAAACCAATTTTAACATTTTATCAATCCAATCTCGTTTGAGAGCAGGCATTACTGGTCCCGACTTTTTTGGAATGAAAACTTCCGGTGCTATTGAGGCTGATTTTTTCGGAAACTCCGGAACAGGGCTCGATGATGTTAATGGGTTCAGATTAAGACATGCATTCGTACAATTATCGAATGATAAAGTTGAAATTTTAATGGGACAATTTTGGCATCCTATGTTTGTGACATCAGTATTTCCCGATGTTTACTCATTTAATACAGGAGTTCCGTTTGCGCCATTCTCCAGAAATCCGCAATTGCGTTTAACCACTAAAGGAAAGGTTAAATTTATCGGTGTACTTTTTACCGAAAGAGATTTTGCAACCAGAGGTGCCAGTGTTAGTAAATCCGGAATGCCTCAGCTGCATGCACAATTGCAATTGGGTTCCGTGGCAAATACTTTGGGAGGTTTTGGTGTTAATTTTAAATCAGCCAGACCAGATCTTGGGTTAGATAATGTAACAAGTACTGCTTTTATAGGATATTTTAGAACAAAATTAGGAAAAGCGACTTGGAAAGCGGAAGCCATTTACGGACAAAATATGTCGGATATCTTGCAAATCGGTGGTTTTGGAACTGCATTAAACGGTGATTACGTAAACAATGACACATTTTCTGCCTGGACTGAATTTAATGCCGATTTTTCTGAAACCATGGAATGGGGATTGTTTGGGGGCTATTCAAAAAATGGAGGCTTTGGTGAAGCGGTTACTAATATAAATGGATTTTTAATAAGTCCGACTAATTCTCAAAGTATTGAAAGTGCCTTTAGAATAGCACCACGAATTGGATGGAAATCAGGAAAAATGAAAATAGGTATTGAAGGTGAGTTTACCAGTGCACAATATGGATCTATTGACGGTAACGGCGATTTGAACACCACTGGTATAGATGCAGTAAGCAATTTCAGATTATTAACAACAGCAATTTATAACTTCTAAAACCAATTATTATGTCAAAAGAAAACATGAAAGCATATTGGAGAGAAAACCTGAAATATTTGGCAATCTTGCTAAGTATCTGGTTTTTGGTTTCCTACGTGTTCGGAATCTTTTTAGTGGAGCAGTTAAACACAATCAAAATCGGTGGTTTCAAACTCGGTTTTTGGTTTGCGCAACAAGGGTCAATTTATGTGTTTGTTATCCTAATTATCGTCTATGTAAAATTGATGAATACCTTAGATAAAAAATACGGTGTTCACGAATAATTATTAACTTAAAAAAAATTAAATCATGGGAATATTAGCTTGGACTTGGATACTTGTTGGAATTTCATTTGCACTTTATATAGGAATCGCAATTTGGGCCAGAGCAGGAACCTCTAAAGAATTTTACATAGCTGGTGGCGGTGTATCGCCGGTTATGAATGGTATGGCTACTGCGGCAGACTGGATGTCTGCGGCATCATTTATCTCCTTGGCGGGTATCGTGTCGTTTACCGGATATGATGGCGCTGTTTACATTATGGGCTGGACTGGCGGCTATGTGCTTTTGGCACTTTTACTGGCGCCTTATTTAAGAAAATTTGGAAAATTTACGGTGCCTGATTTTATTGGGGACAGGTACTATTCAAATACTGCCCGTATCGTTGCGGTAGTTTGTGCATTGATCGTTTCATTTACTTATGTTGCCGGTCAAATGCGCGGTGTAGGTATTGTGTTTTCAAGATATTTGGAAGTTGATATAGATACTGGTGTATATATTGGTATGGCAATCGTTTTATTTTATGCCGTATTAGGTGGAATGAAAGGGATTACGTATACCCAAGTAGCACAATATTGTGTATTGATATTTGCTTTTATGGTGCCTGCAATATTTATTTCATTCCAAATGACAGGAAACCCTATTCCTCAATTGGGATTTGGCGCTGCAGGTGAAGACGGCGTGTATTTATTGGATAAATTAGACGGATTGTCGCGAGAGCTTGGATTTACAGAATATACTTCGGGCAGCAAATCGATGATTGATGTATTTGCAATCACATTTGCCCTAATGGTAGGTACGGCTGGTCTTCCTCACGTTATTGTGCGTTTCTTTACCGTGCCAAAAGTAAAAGATGCAAGAGCATCCGCAGGTTGGGCGTTATTTTTTATCGCTATTTTATATTCAACAGTGCCTGCAGTGGCAGTGTTTGCACGAACCAATTTAATTGAAACTGTCAGTAATTCAAAATATGATGAATTGCCACAATGGTTTGGCAATTGGGAAAAAACAGGATTGTTGAAATTTGAAGATAAAAATGCTGATGGCATTGTTCAATATGTTGCCGATAAAGAAATCAACGAATTAACCATTGACAATGATATTATGGTACTTGCCAACCCTGAAATTGCGAATTTGCCTAACTGGGTAGTTGCATTGGTTGGAGCAGGTGGATTGGCAGCAGCTTTATCTACAGCAGCCGGATTGTTATTGGTAATTGCTTCTTCAATTTCTCACGACTTAATTAAGAAAATCATAAACCCAAATATTTCTGAAAAAGGCGAACTTTTAGCCGCTCGATTAAGTGCTGGTGTTGCAGTTCTTATTGCAGGTTATTTTGGAATAAATCCGCCTGGATTTGTCGCCGCCGTTGTGGCACTCGCCTTTGGTTTGGCCGCAGCATCTTTCTTCCCGGCAATTTTGCTTGGTATTTTTGACAAGCGTATGAACAAAGAAGGCGCAATTACAGGTATGATTATTGGAATTTCTTTAATGTTATACTATATGTTGAAATTCAAATTTGGAATTTTTGACGGAGGAAAAGACGCCGTGGCTGGTCTTGCAGCAGACTGGTGGTTTAATTTTGGAAAAGGAGGAATCTCTCCTGAAGGATTTGGAACAGTAGCGATGGCAGTAAACTTTATTGTTTCTGTAGTTGTTTCAAGATTAACGCCAGCGCCGCCACAACATGTTCAAGAAATTGTTGAACATATTAGAATTCCGTCTGGAGTAGAAGCAGCACAAGGTGCTCATTAATAGAATTTAACAATAAAACAGCACTATAAATTTTTATAGTGCTGTTTTTAATATTTAACAAATAGTGAAAAAAAGACACCAACAAAAGTTAATCGTATTGTCATTAATGCTATTGTTTTTGCTTAATGTTCCGGTATTGTTGATTTTCAACAGCAGCACTACTTTTATTGGTTTTCCCATTTTATATTTTTACATATTTTTTGTTTGGATAGTAAGTATTATTGTTTCATATATCATTTTAAAAAAGTATTATGAGTAGTTTTTTGGTGATAGCAGTAATATTGGTTTATTTGGCCGTCATTTTTTATGTGGCTTATTGGGCTGAAAAAAATTCAAAAAGCAGGTGGGTGAATAACCCTTATATTTATACCCTTTCATTGGCGGTTTATTGCACAGCCTGGACTTATTACGGCAGTGTTGGTTTGGCCGCAACATCAGGATTAAAATTTTTGACCATTTATTTGGGTCCCATTATTATTATACCAACCTGGGTAATTTTAATGCGTAAAATTATCAGAATTTCCAAAGGAAATAAAATTTCAACGTTGGCCGATTTCATTTCACTGCGCTATGGTAACGATCGTTTTTTGGGTGCCTTGGTAACTTTAATATGCGTTTTGGCGATTGTACCTTATATATCATTACAGTTAAAAGCAATTTCTGAAACTTTTAACGTAATCACAAATCATCATATTTCTGCGATTTCCATTTTAGATGATACCACTTTTTATATTGCGATTTTATTGGCAATTTTTGCCGCATTTTTTGGCACCCAGCATACGGATGCCTCTGAGCGCCACAAAGGAATCATCACTGCAATCGCGTTGGAATCTGTTATTAAACTGGTATTTTTTCTTGTCATTGGTTTTTATGTAACTTTTTATTTATTTAATGGCCCGACCGATATTTACAATCAGGCATCGGTATTGCCCAATTTTAAAACCCAGCAAACCATTGATGGATTAAATGGCGGATTTAATTGGTTTTTGCTGAGTTTATTGTCAATGATAGCCATTGTGTTATTGCCAAGACAATTTCAGGTGACCGTTATTGAAAATGAACGCGAAAAATATTTGAAGAAAGTAATTTGGCTCTTTCCTCTGTATTTATTGCTTTTTAATGTTTTTGTGATATTTATTGCTTGGGGTGGAAACATCATCTTTCAAAATCAACAAGTTGATGCCGATTTATTTACTTTGTTGTTGCCGCTAAACAACAATAATGAGTTTTTGGCATTGTTGGTGTTTTTAGGCGGATTTTCGGCAGCAATCTCCATGGTGGTTATTTCATCGTTGGCACTGGCTACCATGCTTAGCAATAATTTAATTATTCCTTACGGATTTTTGAAGAGGTTTAGCAAATCAGAATCGGAAGAAAACACGGAATCAATTAAAAACATTCGACGCATCTCAATATTTTTGCTGATTATCATCGCTTATTTTTTCTATAAAAGCTTTACGTTGGACAGGCCGTTGGTTTCAATAGGTTTGATCTCATTTGTGGTCATTGCCCAATTGGCTCCGGCCTTTTTTGGAGGTTTGTTTTGGAGGAGAGGTTCCTCAAAAGCCGCCAAATACGGAATCATCACAGGTTTTTTAATTACGGTTTATACGTTATTAATTCCGCTCATTATTGACTCACAATCAATAGTCACTTCTTTTGTTGACGAAGGATTGTTCGGTATCAATATTTTAAAGCCTTATGAGTTGTTCGGATTGCAATTATTTGAGCCGGTAACCCACGCATTTTTTTGGAGCCTGCTTTTTAATGTCATTATATATTCGTTGGTTTCAGTAAATAAATTGGGAAGTTACAGAGAAAGAAATTTTGCTGAAATGTTTGTTGACAGCACCAAATATGCAGCTTTGCAAGAAGGCGCCTATGTATGGAAAGGAGAAGCTTATGTGCGTGATATCAGAAAAGTTTTAACCCGTTTTTTGGGTGAAAACAGAACTGAAAGAGCGTTGAATTTGTTTTATATGAAGTATGATATTGATAAAAAAACGCAAGTTGCAGATGCTCGTTTGGTAAATTTTTCTGAAAAACTGTTAACTGGAAGTATTGGAAGTGCTTCAGCAAGAATTTTAATCGCTTCCGTAGTGAAAGAAGAAGAAATAAGTTTAACGGAAGTATTGAATATTCTGGATGAAACCCAAAAAGCAAAAGAATCCAACAAAGAATTAAAAGAACGCGACAAGCAAAAAGATGAGTTTCTGGATACGGTGGCGCATGAACTAAAAACGCCAATCACTTCAATAAGAGCCCTTTCAGAAATATTATTGGCTGACGATGAAATTGACAATACCACAAAAAAGAAATTTTTAACGAGTATTGTAAATGAAAGCGAAAGAGTGAGCAGGTTGATCAATAATATTTTAGACCTGGAGAAACTGGCAACAGGAAAAGAAAAATTGGATTTAAATGAGAATTCAATCAAAAACACCATATTAAAATCGATCGATCCTTTTAGGCAATTGGCTGTTAATAAAGGAATTAAAATAAATTTGAATGAAATTAATGACGTTGAGGTGGTTTATGATGAAGACAGGATTCAGCAAGTAATTGTCAATTTATTGTCGAATGCCTTTAAATTTTCAAATGAAGAAAATGGAGAGGTTAAAATTTCAACCTATGTAAATCAGAATAAAGTTGAAATATCTGTGGAAGACAATGGGAAAGGAATTGAAAATGATGAATTATTAGCCATTTTTAATAAATTTTATCAATCAAAAAATCAAACCTTATTAAAACCAATTGGCAGTGGTTTGGGATTGGCAATCAGCAAGCAAATTATAGAAAGTCACAATGGTAAAATTTGGGCAGAAAATAGCATTCCGCATGGGGCGAGATTGACATTTACTTTGCCGTTAAATACAAAATAAGATGAACCGAGCATAACAAATTTTAATACACAAAGGAATGATAAATAGCGAACAGCAGCTGTTACCGATAAAAAATAAAATTATAACAGATGAAAAAGATATTAATAGTCGATGACGAACCCAACATAGTAATGTCGCTTGAGTACATTTTTAAGAAGGAGGATTTTGAAGTATTTATTGCCCGTGATGGTGCGGAAGCCATTGAAATAGTTGAAAATAATATTCCGGATATCATATTGTTGGATATTATGATGCCGAATGTTGACGGGTATCAGGTGCTTAATTATTTAAAAAACAGCGAAACTTTAAATAAGATTAAAGTCATTTTTCTTTCGGCAAAAAATAAAGCAACGGACATAGAATTGGGATTGCAATTGGGTGCCGATAAGTACATATCAAAACCTTTTGCCGTAAAAAATTTGGTAAAAGAAGTGAAGGAACTTTTAAATAAAAAATAATAATATGAGCTATAGATTGGGAAATAGGACTTCAGATATTGTCATCACCATTTATGTCATCATTACCATATTTGGCAGGATATATATTGAATCATTATTTCAAATTGGTGCATTAAGTTCACTTTTTATGGGAGTGTTTACCTTATTGGTGCTGTGGGCATTAATTAAAATAAAATTTTTAAATCCAGTTTGGTATGGATTGTTTAACAAAAAAAACAAGTAATTATGAGTTATCAAAAACATTACAACAACAGTATTGAAAACCCGGAAGCGTTTTGGGGAGAACAAGCCAATAATATAAAGTGGTATAAAAAACCAACCATTATATTATCTAAAGATGAAAATGGATTTGATCAATGGTTTGAAGACGGAAAGTTAAATATTTGCTATTTGGCAGTCGATAAACACGTTGATGCCGGTTATGGCGAACAAACAGCCATTGTGTATGATTCTCCGGTGACACAACAACGCGTAAACTACTCTTATAACGAGGTTAAAAGACAGGTTTCTCGCTTGGCGGGCGGACTTCGTGATTTGGGCGTAAAAAAAGGTGATACGGTTATTATTTATATGCCAATGATTCCGCATGCCGCATTCAGTATGCTGGCTTGTGCACGTATTGGTGCCATACATTCCGTTGTATTTGGCGGTTTTGCACCCCACGAATTGGCCATAAGAATAGACGACTGTAAACCAAAAGTGATTATTACGGCAACTTCGGGAATGGAAGTTGACCGATTGATTGCCTACAAACCTTTGGTTGATGAAGCGGTGGAAAAAGCCACCCATAAAGTTGAAAAAATCATCGTTTACCAACGTAATTTGGGTGCCATTAATCCTAAAACAGAAACCTATGTGAGTTATAAAAAGTTGGTAAAAGCATCTGAACCGGTTGACTGTGTTGAGATGGATTCCAACGATCCTTTATATATTTTATACACTTCAGGAACCACAGGAAAACCAAAAGGTATTTTGAGAGATACCGGTGGTTACGCAACGGCGTTGAAATATTCCATGAAATATATTTATGGTGTTGAAGAAGGTGATACGTTTTGGGCAGCATCAGATGTTGGTTGGGTTGTTGGTCATAGCTACATCGTTTATGCGCCGCTTATCAACAGAAATACCACCATTGTTTTTGAAGGAAAACCAGTAAAAACGCCAGATGCCAGTACTTTTTGGAGAATTATCAGCGAAAATAACGTAAAGGTGATGTTTACCGCGCCAACGGCGATTAGGGCGATTAAAAAGGAAGATCCTGATGGTGAATTGTTAAAAATGTACGATTTAAGTTGTTTAAAATACCAATTTTTGGCTGGGGAACGCTGCGACGCCGCAACCTTGAATTGGCTGGAAGAAAAATTGCAAATTCCGGTGATTGACCATTGGTGGCAAACAGAATCTGGTTGGCCAATGGTATCCAATATGATGGGATTGGAAGCTTTGCCGGTAAAACCAGGTTCAGCAACAAAACCGGTTGGCGGTTACGATCTTCAAATTTTAAATAATGAAGGAAAGCAAGTTGGCGCCAACGAAGAAGGACTGGTTGCCATTAAATTGCCGTTACCTCCTGGAAATATGCTTAATATTTGGGGAAATACAGAGCGCTTTATTGAAGGTTATTTAAAACGATTCGACGGCTATTATTTTTCAGGTGACGGAGGTTATGTTGATGAAGATGGCTATGTATTTATCACAGGACGTGTAGATGATGTGATCAATGTTGCTGGTCACCGATTGTCGACTGCGGAAATGGAAGAAATCGTTTCTTCAAATAAGTCCGTTGCTGAATGCGCTGTTTTTGGAATTGAAGACCAATTAAAAGGACAAATTCCTTTGGCATTGGTGGTATTAAAATCGGGTGATTATGTTTCAAGTTTTGAATTGGAACATAACATTGTGCAAGAGGTAAGAAATAAAATTGGACCAGTTGCATCATTACGAAAAGTACTGATTGTTAAGCGGTTGCCAAAAACCCGCTCAGGAAAAATTCTTCGTAAATTATTGCGAAATATGGCTGACGGTGTTGAATACGTTATTCCTTCAACCATAGATGATCCTGAAATCATTGAAGAAATTATCCATGAATTCAAACTTTTCAAAATTGGAATATTTGAACATGCCACTGAAGAGGAAAAACAAACACTTGCAGATTTACGTATAGATTCATTCATAAAATATTACAAATCTTACCAACACAGCGTGAATGATCCCGAAGGTTATTGGGCTCAAATTGCAGATACATTTACCTGGCGCAAGAAATGGGATAAAGTGGTTGAATACAATTGGGATACTCCAAAATTTGAGTGGTTTAAGGGCGCTAAATTAAATATTACCGAAAACTGTTTAGACCGCCATTTGGAAAAAAGAGGCGACGATACTGCCATTATTTGGGAACCTAACGATCCGAATGAAGCACATAGAATATTAACCTATAACGAATTGCACGCTGAGGTTTGTAAATTCGCCAATGTATTGAAAAATAACAATATAGGCAAAGGTGATAAGGTTTGTATTTATATGCCTATGGTTCCTGAACTTGCCATTGCCGTATTGGCCTGCGCACGTATTGGAGCAGTACATTCAGTGGTTTTCGCCGGATTTTCGTCAGTGGCACTTTCCACAAGAATTAATGATGCGGAATGTAAAATAATTTTAACATCCGATGGTGTTTTCAGAGGAAATAAAACAGTAGAATTTAAAATTATTGTTGATGAAGCGCTTGAAACCTGTCCAACTATCAAAACATCTATTGTATTAAATAGAATTAATTCAAAAGTTACCATGAAAGCCGGCCGTGATCTTTGGTGGCATGAGGAATTGGCAAAGGCAGAAACCTATTGTGCTGCTGAAATTATGGATGCGGAAGATATGTTGTTTATATTATACACTTCTGGCTCAACAGGGAAACCAAAAGGAATGGTGCATACTTGTGCGGGTTACATGGTGCAAACAGCGCATAGTTTTAAAAATGTATTCCAATATGAGCATGGAGATATTTATTTCTGTACTGCTGATGTTGGCTGGATTACCGGCCACTCCTATATTGTATACGGACCGTTAGCTGCAGGAGCGACCACCTTAATGTTTGAAGGAATTCCATCCTATCCGGATTATAGTCGTTTTTGGCAAATCGTTGAAAAGTTTAAAGTAAACCAATTCTATACTGCGCCAACTGCCATTAGAACATTGGCTGCCCAAGGAAATGAGATGACTCAAAAAAATGATTTAAGTTCCATTAAAGTTTTGGGAACGGTTGGAGAACCTATTAATGAAGAAGCTTGGCACTGGTATGATGAAAAAATTGGGAAACAAAGATCTCCAATTGTTGATACTTGGTGGCAAACCGAAACAGGAAGCATAATGATTTCTCCATTGGCTGGCGTTACACCGGCAAAACCAACTTTTGCAACCAGACCAATGCCGGGTGTGCAACCTTGTTTGGTTGATGAAATGGGCAATGAATTAGATACCAATCCGTCTGAAGGAAGATTGTGTATTAAATATCCTTGGCCATCTATGGCGCGTACCATTTACGGGGACCATAATCGCTATAAAGAAACTTATTTCACTGCGTTTCCAGGAAAATATTTTACCGGAGATGGTTCATTTAGGGATTTGGAAGGAAATTACAGGATTACAGGCCGGGTAGATGATGTGGTGATTGTTTCCGGACATAATTTAGGAACTGCGCCAATTGAAAATATCATTAATGAGCACAACAATGTGGTTGAATCCGCTATTGTTGGATTCCCACATAACATTAAAGGAAATGCGTTGTATGCCTATGTAATTGTGTATGAAATTCCTGAGAATCCAGATGCTTTGCGTCGTGAAATAAATGATTTAATTGGACGTACTATTGGACCTATCGCAAAATTGGACAAAATTCAATTTGTGCCGGGATTGCCAAAAACACGTTCAGGAAAAATTATGAGACGTATTTTACGTAAAATTGCCGAAAATGAAACCTCAAATATGGGTGATATTACCACCTTGTTAAACCCGGAGGTTGTTGAAGCCATTATGGAAGGATCATTGGTTAAATAAATTGCCAAATTTAGAAGTGAAAAACGCTCTCAATTTTTGGGAGCGTTTTTTATTATAACAAGCCTTCTTTACCGGTTACCCTAAACAAATCCGAATAATGCAAGTTGCGCTCTTTTTTCAATTTTGATATTATTTTCAGAAAAAGCAAGGCGGTGATAAAAGCATCTCCGGCTGCAGTATGGCGGTCATGTTTGGGAATATTGAATTCTTCGCATAACACATCTAAATTAAAATGACTGTCTTTTTTGCCTTCCAGTTTTTTATATAAAATTCCGGTATCGATCGTTTTGTTTTTCAATTTTGGCAATTCCATTCTTTTAAGCGCGGCGTTAATCATTTCAATGTCAAAAGCGGTATGGTGCGCCACCAAAACAGCATTTCCTATAAAATCAATAAAATTTTCGAGGGCATCGGCTTCGCTGAGTTTTGTGAGTTTTCCTTCTTTTAATATTCCGTGAATTTCTACAGTTTCAGCTTTAAAAGCCGCTTGTTTTAAATAGATTTCAAAACTGTCGGCAACATCAATGTTGTTGTTAACGATACAAATGGCGCCAATGGATAATATTCGGTCATTAATAATATCCAAGCCGGTAGTTTCCGTATCCAAAACCACAAAGCGTGTGTTTTCAATACTTTTTGGCTGTTTTTGTTTGAACTTTTTTGAATATTGCTTCCAGAAAAACGGATAATTATTATATGTAAACCAGGAAATCATCACATCATTTGGGCTAAGTTATACCTGATATTCAATAATTCCTGAATAGCTGCAATAGGTTTAAAACATCCTTTTAATTTTAATTTTTCGAATTTGTTTAAATTGTTAAGGTCAACATACCTTCCTGTATCATTGCTTTTCAAACCCTGGTTTGTGCGGAATTGCAACAATATTTTAAAGGAATCAATGCATGATAAATACAAATCCTCGTTTTTTGGTTCTAATTTAATTAATTTTTTGAAGCGGGAAATGGTGTTGTTTTTATCTTTTACATTGTGCGACAGAATAAGCAATCGGGCAGCATCCACCAATGGCATAATGGCCCTGCTTTTTATATCGAACTGGTCTTTGTGCGCTCCGTCGTCCTCTACCAAAAATTGTCTGAAAAATCCAATAGGAGGAGGGTTTCTAAGCGCATTTCTTCCCAAGAAATTTAAAAATATTTCGAAAGAATTTATCGAGTCATAAATGCTGTCGGACATTGCATTGACCAACTTTTTATCTCCAAAAACCAAGTCGTAGTCAAAAAATATGGTGCACATCATAATGGCATCTTCCGTAGGCGATTTAATCCAGGTATCAAATTGATTTTTCCATTCGGATAAGGACAAGCACCAATTTGGGTTGCTCGCCATCATGTTTGCAGGGCAATATTCAAAACCAATGACATTCAGTTTTTCGGTCACTTTTTTCGCGAGTTGCAAGAAATACTGTTTTGTGGGCATATATTTATCTGGGGAAACATCCTCAAAAACCAAGGCGTTGTCCTGATCGGTCATCAGCAATTGTTCTTTTCTTCCCTGACTTCCCAAAGCCAGCCATCCAAATTTAACAGGCGGTTCTTTGTCCATTTCTTCAATAGAAAGTTCGATGGCTTTTATGGTGATGGCTTCATTTATTTCTGAAATAATTTGTGAGATAAATGTAATTGGAATATTTTGTTCAATATAACCCAGAAGCAAATTTGACGTTTTCTCCCGTATGTATTTTAAGGCAGTTACCTCTTTTGCCCTATTTATTTTTTTAATCAATAAGGATGGGTTGTTGCCATGCAAAATCACAATGTCATGTTCAGATAAAACACCGATTAATTCAGAATGAGTCGTGCCGTCTTTGGTGATGCACAAATGCGTAATTTTGTTTTTTATCATGGCAATTTGCGCTTCGGCCACGGTGATTTTTTGCTTAAATGTTTTAACTGGCGATGACATAATTGCGGTTACGCTTTCATCAATGGAAACCAATCCCGTGGCAATTTTTGAGCGTAAATCCTTATCGGTTATAATGCCTATCGGATTTTTGTTTTCCACTATTAAAATAGAGCCGACTCTTTTATCGCTCATGATTTGGGCAGCTTCTTTTATGGTGGAAGTTTTTAAGGTGGTAACAGGATTTTTACTGAATTCGGCACTTTGGATTTCGGTGAAACTGGTATTAGAAGTATGCATTTCAATATTTGCAAATAACTGTCCGTTCGTGCCTTTTGCATATGGCGTTTTAATATTTGACGAGAAACTTGCAATCAAAAATTTCTTTACTTTTTCATTGGTTTGAATGATTTCTTTTAATATTTCTACAGAAACAGCATACAAAACCGACTCTTCAGTGGCTTTGGCGCTCATCAAGTACAAATCGTTTTGTATCAAAGGCCGAAGCCCAAAAATATCTCCTTCATCACAAATATCAACCAGAATTTGCTCATTGTCCATGCCTCGGTACAAACCAATAGCACCATCCTTTACAACATAAAAATACTCATGAGGATTTTCTTCCTGTTTAAAAACAAAATTATCTTTTTCAATATAAGTTACCTTAACATTTGAGGCAATTTTAAAGAGTTGTTCTTTTTCCAGAACATCAAAAGGAGGGAAGTTTTTAAGGAAATCGTAAATGCGTTCTGCGATGGTATTTTTCATAAAAAATGTAACAATGTTAATCTTTAAAGTTACAAAATTTTATGGGTTTATAAAAGGGTTTTTATTTGATTAAATGATAGTTGGTATTTATTAAATCGAATAAGTTTAGCGCGTTGTTTTTTTTGTATTTGGCGGTTTGTTTCAGGAATAAATAGGCAGTGATCAATGCATCGCCCAAAGCAGTATGCCGATCGTGCATTTGAACGTTATATATTTCACACAATTCTTCCAGGCTGAATATTTTTTTATAGGTGTCTGTTTTTGCTATTTTTTTATGGATATAATTGGTGTCCAGTTGTTTGGATTCCAAAGGGCCGACTTTTAATCGTTTCAATGCCTGATTGATCATATTTACGTCGAATGCCGTATGATGCGCCACAATGACCGCATCATCCAAATAGTCAAGAAATTTAATAAGCGCTTCTTCTTCACTCAGTTTTTCTTCATTGCCATTTTTTCTGATGCCATGAATTTTCACGGTTTCTTTGTTGAAAACATCTTGCTTCAGGTATATTTCAAAAGCATCGGAAACCAATATTTTATTATTTTTTATGGCAACCGCCCCAATGCAAAGGATTCTGTCGTTTTCATAGTCGAATCCGGTGGTTTCAGTATCAATAGCAACAAATCGTATGTTTTCAAAATTTGAATATTTCTGGCTGTTTTGCACCTTATCAAGATGTTCTTGCCAAAATTTAGGATACCGTTTTTTTTTGAAAAATTGGATCATATTTGCGGTATTTGAGAAGTCCTGAATCGCGTTTTTATCGCTTCCTGTACATTTTTTATGGGCTTAAAACAACTTTTTAATTTCAGTCTGTCGGCTTTGTTCAGGCTGTTGATGTCCACAAATTTTCCGTTGTCGTTGTTGGCCAAACCCTGAGAAGTCCTGAATTGCAATAATATTTTAAATGCATTGGCGCAAGATTCAAACAAATCCCTGTTTTGGGGTTCCGCTTCCATCAATTTTTCATAACGGGCAATGGTGTTGTTCACCCTTAAATTATGATGCAAGGATAAAATTCTGGCGGCATCCACCAAAGGCCTGATTGCCCTGCTTTTTATGTCAAAACTATCTTTGTTTTCACCGTCTTCTTCAACCAAAAATTGTTTAAAGAATCCTAAAGGAGGCGGATTGTCTAAGGTGACTTTGCCTAAGAAACTTAAAAATATCTGGTTTTTTTCAATAGTTTAAAAAACACTTTCGGCCATTTTGTTATAAAGTGTTTCATCGCCATAAATCAATTCAAAATCAAAAAAGATAATGCTTAACAATATTTTCTCCGGAATTGGGTCGGTGATCCATTCCTCAAATTGTTGTTCCCATTCTTCCAAAGAAATGCACCATTTTGGATTGCTGGCCATAATGTTTGCTGGACAATAGTCGAAACCAACAATATTTAGTTTTTCGGTAACTTTTTCGGCCAACTCCATAAAGTAATTTTTTACGGTATTGTATTCAGCAGGAGGCACATTTTCAAATACCAGGGCATTGTCCTGATCGGTCATTAATAACTGCTCTTTTCGTCCCTGACTTCCTAATGCCAGCCAAGAAAATGAGACTGGTGGCTGTTTGCCAATTTCTGAAATCGACATTTTTATTGCCTTTTTTGTAATGGCAGTGTTTATTTCAGAAATCACTTTTGTCACAAAATAAATAGGAATTTCCTGCTCAAGGTAGCCTTTGGTCAAGTCCGAAGCTTTTGCCCTGATATGTTTCAGCGTTTCAGAATCCTTGGCATTTTTAATTTCTTTGGTAAGCAAGGACGGACTGTTACCTTGCGTCAAGATTAAGTCCTGCTGAGTTAAAATTCCGACCAGCCCAGATTTATTGGTGCCGTCTTTGGTAATGCATAAATGGGAAACCCGATGCTTCAAAATCATAATTTGGGCTTCGGCAACCGAGATATTTTGGGGAAAAGTAACTACAGGTTTGGTCATAATATCACTGACTTTATTGGTGATTTTATACAAGCCGGTTCCTATTTTTGTTCTTATGTCTTTATCGGTGATAATCCCAATCGGAATGTCATTTTCTATGATAATAATAGAATTTATGATGTTCTTGGTCATAATGATACAAGCCGTTTGAATAGTCGTATCCGGCGAACAGAATATGGGGTTTTTATTATAATTTGCAGCTTGTATTTCTGAAAAGCCATGCTCAATTTTTTGAATGGCCGAAACATTTGCGAATAATTTTCCTTTGTGTTTTTCAGAAAATGGTTCGCGCGTATTTGTGGCAAAACTGGCGATTAAAAACTGGCTGACTTTTGGATAGGTTAAAATGATATCATGAAATAAATCAATCGGAATTCCATATAAAATGGTTTCTTCATTTGCGGAAGCGCCCATCACATAATTTTCCTTCATTATTAAAGGCCTTAAACCAAACAAATCGCCTTCATCGCAAATATCAAGGATATGCTTTTCATTTTCAATAAATCGGTAAAGCCTTACGGAACCCTGATTAATGATGTAAAAATGTTCATGAGGTTGGTCATTCTGGCTAAAAATAATTTGATCTTTCTCAAAATATTGGATTTCCACATTTTGAGAAATTTCCAACAAAGTTGTATTGGGAATTAAATTGAATGGGGGATAATTTTTTAAAAAATCAAAAATTCTTTCAGAAATAGTGTTTTTCATTGCTCATGTATATATTGTTCAATTACTTTATTAAATTCCAGTCTTTTCTAAACCGAATAAGTTCTTGGTCGATTTGGTTTTTCGACAGGGAAATTAATTCATCCACATTGTCAGAAACGATCGGATTTAAATAACTTACCTTAATTTCAGTCCGCCATTTGCTGAAACATTTTAAAAAATGCGGAATAAAAGTATCGTCACCAATCCAGGCATCATCCAAATTTTTATAATCAATGGCGACAGGCATAACCGGTACGCCCAATTCGGCCGCTAAAATGAAGGTGCCTGGCCTAAAATCAATGGTGGTTGGCTTGATATGTGTTGTGCCTTCAGGAGCAATAAATATCGAAAAACCATTTTCTAAAACCAAGCGAACTTCTTTTAAAGTCTGTGTCCGGCTCGATTTTTCTTCCCTATTTACAAAGATCACGCCGGTTGTTTTGGTGACACTTCCTATTAAGGGCCAAGATTCCACCTCTTTTTTTCCAACGGGTGAAGCCAGCAGGTTTTTTAAAATAACCATGGCGTCAAAATAACTTCTATGATTTGAAACAATTAAACCGGAATCGATTGGCTCTTTGCCGTAAACTGTAATTTTTGACCCTAAAATTGGGTGTAAAATCCTTATTGCAAAACGCCGGAGCAATATGCCTCGTTCCAGTTTTTTTTCTTTGCTTTGATAAAATAAACTGATTACCAGCAACAAACAAAAGAAGAATAAGGCAACCAATACAAATAGAAATAGCCTGCTAATTGCTAAAATAGATCCGATTACACCCATTTATTTAAAATAACTGAATGTTTCGCCTTCTTTAATAGTAAGCAATGTTTCATAGATTAATTTTATCACATTTTCAACATCATCTTTGTGAACCATTTCAACGGTGGTATGCATATAGCGCAATGCCAATGAAATTAAAGCCGAAGGAACGCCGCCGTTGCTGTAGGCAAATGCATCGGTGTCCGTGCCTGTGCAACCCGAAGATGCCATTCTTTGAAAAGGAATTTTTTTCTCAATAGCCGTATTCACAATCAATTCTCGCAAATTATGTTGAATGGCAGGCGCATAGCTAATAACTGGCCCGCTTCCGGAAAGCGTTTCGCCTTCTTTCTTTTTGTCAATCATTGGTGTTGAGGTGTCGTGACAAACATCGGTAATGATCGCAATATTTGGTTGAATGGTATGCGTAATCATTTCGGCGCCACGCAATCCAATTTCCTCCTGAACAGAGTTTGTGATATACAGCCCAAAAGGAAGTGTTTTTTTATTTTCTTTTAACAAACGCGCAACTTCGGCAATCATAAATCCACCCATTCTGTTATCGAGCGCCCTGCAAACAAAATTATTTTTATTTAAAATAAAGAAGGTGTCGGGATAAGTGATAACACAACCTACATGAACGCCTAATTCTTCAACTTCTTCTTTCTTTTTACAGCCAACATCAATAAATATATTTAGCATTTGCGGCGCTTCTTCTTTCGCTTTATCCCTTGTGTGAATGGCCGGCCAACCGAACACGCCTTTTACAATGCCCTTTTTTGTGTGAATATTCACAATTTTAGAAGGCGCAATTTGGTGGTCACTTCCTCCGTTTCTAATCACGTAAATTAAACCTTCAGGAGTGATATAGTTTACATACCAAGAAATTTCGTCGGCATGACCTTCAATAACCACTTTAAATTTAGCATCCGGATTTATGACTCCTACAGCCGTTCCATAACTGTCTGTTATAAAAGTGTCCACATAAGGTTTCAAATAATCCATCCAAATTTTTTGTCCTTCACTTTCATAACCGGTAGGTGAAGCGTTGTTCAAATATTTTTCTAAAAAGTCGATGGATTTTTTATTTAATATAGATTTGCTCATAATTATTTAAATGTTTTTGCAAACGCAAGATAGTAAAATGTTATTTATGCCTATAATTTATATCTCAAATTACGTTTAAAAAAAACATTAAGCGACCATCGAAATATTTTTTTGAATGTTGTAATTTTGGAACTCTTTTTGATAAGCATATTAATTGATCAAAAATGATGAACATATTAATTGATGAAAAATAAAGTTAAAAAGTTTTTGTTTTTGCCTATCCTATTAATAGGTGTACATCTTTTTGCGCAAGAAGATAAGGATTCCATTCCCTTACTCGAACGCTACACAATTTTTGAGGGTGATACATTACTGATAGAATTGGATGAAATTTTCTTATTAAAAACATTAAAATTTAAAACAGATTATGACCGTCGCTATTATTTATGGTATCGAAAAAAAACACTTAAAGCCTATCCTTATGCAAAATTAGCGGCTGACAGACTGGAAACTTTGAATGAAAGGTTAGATAAAATAAAATCTAACAGAAAGAAAAAACAATACATAAAAGTTATTCAAAATTATATGGAAGGTGAATTTACCGACCATCTCAAAAAATTAACAAGAACAGAAGGAGAGATCTTAATAAAATTAATGCACAGGCAAACCGGATATACTGCTTATGATTTGGTTAAAGATTACCGCAGTGGCTGGAAAGCATTTTGGTATAACACCACGGCAAATATGTTTAAGTTGTCCTTAAAAGATGAATATGATCCATTGCACGACAAGAACGATTTTATAATTGAAGATGTTTTGCAACGTGCTTTTACCGATGGAATTTTACAACGACAACCCTCAAAAGTCGAATTTGACTATTATGAATTGGGCACAAGTTGGATTATTGCCCCGAGACCTACTAAGAAAAAGGGTAAATAATTAAATTTTATTCTTGCACATTTGAAATAAATCACTTACTTTAGTAGCTCGCTTTTATAAAAATAAACTCCGATTTTATTTTTTATGCGCTGTAAATAGCTTGAATTCAAACACTTGTTTTTTTCTTCAAAAAAAGGCATAAAAAAGTTGTTTATAGAAATAAAAAGGGATTACATTTGCCACCGCTAATAAGGGAACGGTTTAGTGGAAGTTCATTAAGGTAGTGTAAATAAAGTTTTAAAAAAATAATAAATAATCATTAGGTTTTAAAATAAAAGTTTATACATTTGCACCCCGCTATACAGAGGATAATCAGAAAAGGATTTGAGATTTGGAAGGGAGGAGTTCATTAAAAGGCTGCAAAAAACTTTAAAAATAAAAACACAAATTTTATTTGGTCATTAAAAAAT
>Ga0156193_112_pt1 | contig 29618 bp, 23 predicted proteins | sample RifCSPlowO2_12_FD_107846 | JGI IMG/M metagenome (GOLD analysis project Ga0156193, IMG submission 107846) | Flavobacteria bacterium RIFCSPLOWO2_12_FULL_35_11
TCGCCGTTCCCCAAGTGCGCTGTTGCACCTTCAATACTGTAATCGGTTGTTTGTTTTGAAGCCGGAGTTTGCTGTGCCGAAATTGTTATTGTTAAAAATAAAAATAGCAGGTTGTATATGGTTTGTTTTTTCATTTTTTTTATGTTTTTAATATTCTAGCACAGTATCACAATGAAAATGCACAGGTGTTTTTTTACTGGGTGATTGAACTTCATTTCCATTATTTTTTTCAATCAACATCATATTAATTAATGAATTTCGTTCGCTTTTTACTTGTTCTCTTAATTGTAAATCACTTTCCGTATCAAAATAAACAACACCATCAACAAGCGTTTTTTCAGCTTTTGCATAGATGGAAAGCGGATTGTCGTTCCACAAAACAACATCGGCATCTTTTCCAACTTTAACACTTCCAACACGGTTATCAATGTGAAGCAGTTTTGCCGGATTGATAGTAACCAATTTCCAGGCTTCTTCTTCCGTTAATCCGCCATATTTTATGGTTTTAGCGGCTTCTTGATTCAATCGTCGGTTCATTTCTGCATCGTCAGAGTTGATGGCAACGGTAATTCCTACTTTATGCATTATGGATGCATTGAAAGGAATGGCGTCATTTACCTCATATTTATAAGCCCACCAATCGGAAAATGTAGAAGCGCCGGCGCCATGTGCTTTCATTTTATCGGCAACTTTGTAACCTTCCAAAATATGCGTAAAAGTATTCACCGTAAAATTGAATTTATCGGCAACTTTCATCAACATATTTATTTCACTTTGCACGTAGGAGTGGCAAGAAATAAAGCGTTCTTTGTTCAGAATTTGCCCTAAAATTTCCATTTCTGTATCTTTTCTGAAAGGTTTTCCGCTCTTTTTAATTACGTCATATTCTTTGGCTCTTTGGAAATAATCCATATAAACTTCCTCAACACCCATTCTTGTTTGCGGAAAACGAACAGTTTCGGTATTTCCCCAATTGGCTTGTTTTACATTTTCGCCCAACGCAAATTTTATAAATTTATCATTGTTTTTATACAATAAATTATCGGCTGTTTCTCCCCATTTCAATTTCACAAGCGCTGCTTGTCCGCCAATCGGATTTGCTGAGCCGTGTAATATTTGAACTGTGGTGACACCGCCTGCCAAACTTCTGTAAATTTGAATATCGTCAGCATCCACAACATCTTCCAAAGAAACTTCGGCAGTGGAATTTTGCCCTGCCTCGTTCACGGCAACAGTGGCAATATGAGAATGTTCATCAATAATTCCGGCCGTTAAATGTTTGCCTGTACCATCAATTATTTTCGCATCTTTTGCCGATAAATTTGTGCCAATTTTTGAGATTTTACCAGCTGTTATCAACACATCTGTGTTTTTCAAAATGCCTTCATTTTCGCTGGTCCAAACAGTTACATTTTTGAATAAAATGGTTTCCTGTTTTGGTTTTTCTTTAAACCCGAAAGCGATATTTGGATAGGTGATTGGTAAAATGGTAATTTTTGCATTATCCTCTTTTTTCTCTTTTTCTTTGGCATCATTTTTTTTGATGGCATTCCAAGTCGATTCCATTCCTTTTTCATCTGTGGCTGTTCCGCTTAAATTATCGGAATTTGGATAAATTCTTGCGATAAGTCGGTTGAATTTTGTGGAATCAACCTGACTGTTAATCATCAGATTTAGCCAATTTTCGTTATAAATTAATTTCGATTTTAATTTGGTTTCGCCATCTTTCACCGCAACTTTTAATTTGGGAGATTTGCCGGTAATGGACAAATCGTAATTTTTACCGTTTAAAGAAAGTGCGTAATCGCCGGCAATTTCTTTAATATTCATTGCGTTTACGGTATTTTTTGAGCCTTGCACCCAATTTTCATACAACGTAGTTTCTTTGTCGAATAATTCCCCGGAAGTGATTAAAAAGTTTGCATAACTGCCTTTTCTTAAGGAACCAATTTCATTGGATTTCCCTAAAATAGTTGCAGGAACTGTAGTTAAAGCCTCTAATGCCGCAGTTTTGTCGAAACCATAATCAAAAGCTTTTTGAAGATTTTTATTGAAATCGGAAATCGATTTTAATTGATTTGTGGTCAGGGAAAAAGGAATTTTATTTTGTTGCAATAGTTGTAAATTGGCAGGTTCCTGATTCCATTTCCGCATATCGCTTAGTGCAATTTCATCAGCCAAATATGGTTCGCTTACATCATAAGCTTTTCTAAAATTTACAGGAATAATGTAAGTTGCATTTGTGGCTTTTATCGCTTCAATATTTTCATATTCGTCGCCACCGCCAACAATAACATATTGAATTCCGTATTCATCGCCAATTTTATCGGCTCGTAAATTATTTTGTTTTCCTCCGGCTTCAAATATTTGGATCAGATTTTTATTTTTATTGATGGCTTCCAACGATAAATCCTTGTTTTTTGCCAAACCTTTTGAATACCAGGAGGCATCATTATAAACCTGACGAATCAAGGCCATACTGCCCATTAAGGAATTGGGATAAATTTGTTTGGATTTTGCGCTTTTTTTGAATGATAAATACTGTGCCGATCGCGAATCCAAAATGCGATAAGCATCTGTGGCATTCGGATTTAAAGCGACCAAAAGTCCATTTCCTCTAATAATTCCGTCCTGTGAATGTGTATTCACAACGCCAAATCCAGCATTCAACAATTCTTCAGCCAGTTTTTTGTCGAATTGAAAAAGTGAAACAGGATCAGTTTCCGGGCGAATATGATCGTTCCAATAATAGCCTTCGCGGCCGGCGTCATATTGCGGCGCAGCACTTGAACTTCGGAAGTTAGTTGGAACAGTTTTTGGAATTTCAATGCCGAAACTTGAATACAAATCGATAAAAGACGGATAAATAGATTTGCCTTTTAAATCAATTATTTGGGCATTTTTAGGGATAGAAACAGCAGTGCCAACATCAACCACTTTGTCATCTTTAATAAGTAAGGTTCCGTTTTCAATAATTTGGGTAGGCGTCACGTAAATTTTCGCATTGGTAAACGCATAAGTATTGGATTCTGTTGTTTTTACACCTGCATTTGCCGGAAAATATTCCTGGGCATTTATGCTGAGTGTATTCAAAAATAACAGCAATAAAAGAATTTTTTTCATTAAAAGAAATTTAAAGTTTGGTTAGTAAAATTAATTTAATAGCATTAAAAGGTTTTTTTAAGGTAGCAATTTAATAAAATATTGACAAATCCATTAAACTTAATGAAAAAATAATAAAATGAATTTTTATTGAATGAAGAATTGAAATTCAAGAAGATATGATATCAAAAAAACAGCTATAATTCCCTTGTTTTGTGGTAATTCACCAAAAGTACAACCACTTTATTGTAGCCTTTAATCCCATCAATTTGCTTATTGGCTTTTAAAAAGGTATCGTAAAAAGTTTTAAAGTACTTTTCCGACCAGTTTTGGTAAGATTCCCAAAAATTCTCAGTATTCTGAATGTCTTTTATGACGCCTTTATTCAATTTAATTTTAAGTAATTCAAATTGCGCCGGATCATTTTGAAAAATTTCAAACAAACAAAAACGCAATGCCATTAAATATCCTGAGTAATTAAAATAAACGTCGTTAGCATTGGTTGACGCCAAATAACCAATAAAATTGGCTTCACTTTCAGAAGCAATTCCAACTTGATGCGCCAATTCGTGACAAACAATCATAGGATAGTTATTTTTGGGAATTAAGGAATTTACCTGGGCTTCATTTGTAAGCGGATTTAAATAACCGGCAAATCCCATATAGGTTAAAGGAACGCTAAACAGGGAATGTTTTACCTTCAAATTTACATGATAAAATTGCGGATATTTATCTCGGAATTGTTCATAAACCGTGTAAGAAACTTCTTTAATTTGCGCTTTATTCAATTCATTTTCAACAACAATACTGTCATTTTTTGCGATGGAAAGCTGAACCTGATTTATTTTTACAATCAGTTTTTCAGTTAATTGAAGCAAATCATTTGAGCTGTATTTTTCATTTTCAAAATTCAGGGTTTTGTAAGCTGGCTGTCTGAAATAATTCAAACCCCAGTTTAGATGAAATATAAAAAAAAGGATGGAAATATATCCGCCAATTTTAAATAAGGTGTTTTTTAAGTGAAGCTTTTTGTTTTTTATGGCGGTGTAAATATTTATTATAATTACAATAGCCAGTGCGGCATATAAAATATCTCCAATTGAAAAAGGAATCCAGCCAAAAAGCAGACTTAAAAACTTAGAAATGTAAATGTAAAGTCCGTTTGAATAATATTTTTCTATTGCAGTTGGATATTGGGCAATAATTCGAAGAAAAGCCCATTGCATAATCAACAGTACCGTAAGAATTTTATACGTTTTTTTATTGTCCATGGTTCAAAAATAAGCAATATTTTTACAGAAAGCGACATTTCAAATCTTATTAACAATTTTGTTACTTGTCAACATTTTTTGTGAAAAATAAAATCAAAAATTCAAGCTGAAATTGTGTTTTAAAAATTACATTTGCTTTTGTCAAAAATGCTGATTCTAAAATTTAGTTATTTCATAAAGTTTAAAAGCAATTAAATTTTTTAACAAAAAAAGAGTATCTTAAAGTTTTTTAGGAAGAATAATTAATAAAAAACTGATTAACAATCATATAAAAAGCAGCTAACAAGTGAAAAATTTGCAACCGTTACAATCATTTACCCCAAAAAAAAGCACCATAATCAGTCTTGAAAAAGGAAAAATTCCGCCACAGGCTTTGGATTTGGAAGAAGCTGTTTTAGGCGCAATGATGATTGATAAAAAGGGTGTAGATGATGTTATTGATATTTTACATCCGGAAGTTTTTTATAAAGAAGCCCATCAATTAATTTATGAGGCCATTTTTATTTTATTTAAAAACGCTGAACCAACCGATTTACTGACAGTTGCAAATCAGTTGCGAAAAACAAATAATTTGGAGGCTGTTGGCGGCGATTTATATTTGGTTCGCTTAACACAAAAAGTGGCTTCATCTGCCCATATAGAATTTCATGCACGTATCATTCTTCAAAAATTTATTCAGCGAAAATTAATAACGATTTCATCTGAAATTATTGAGGAAGCCTACGATGAAACCATTGACGTTTTCGATTTATTGGATGATGCCGAGACCAAACTGTTTGAAGTTACCCAAGGAAATCTAAAAAAAGGATCAGAAACTTCTGAAGGACTTGTTGCACAGGCGATTAAGAAAATTCAGGAAATTGGGAATAAACAGGGGATGAGCGGTGCCGCAACCGGATTTACGCGTTTAGATGAGCTGACTTCCGGCTGGCAACCTCAGGATTTAGTAATTTTAGCGGCACGTCCGGGTATGGGGAAAACGGCTTTTGTGATGTCTATGGCTAAAAATATGGCCATAGATTTTGATCAGCCTGTTGCCATATTTTCATTGGAAATGTCATCTGTGCAATTAATTACGCGTATGATTTCCAGTGAAACAGGAATTTCCTCAGGAAAATTAAGAAAAGGAAATTTAGAACCTCATGAGTGGGAACAATTAAACGTAAAAGTTAAAAACTTATCAAAAGCGCCTATTTTTATTGATGATTCGCCATCGTTGTCCATTTTCGATTTGCGTGCAAAAGCGCGTCGTTTGGCATCTCAACACGGTATTAAAATTATTATTATTGACTATTTGCAGTTAATGACTGCAGGAACTGCGCAAAAAGGCGGAGGAAATCGTGAACAGGAAATTTCAACCATTTCACGAAATTTAAAAGCCCTGGCCAAAGAATTGAATATTCCGGTAATTGCACTTTCGCAATTATCGCGTGCCGTTGAAACGCGTGGAGGAAGCAAACGTCCTTTGCTGTCGGATTTGCGTGAATCTGGTGCCATTGAGCAAGATGCCGATATTGTGACATTTATTTATCGTCCTGAATATTACGGACTTACAGAATGGGATGATGAGGAAAGATCGCCTTGCGAAGGTCAGGCAGAATTTATTGTTGCCAAACACAGAAATGGTGGTTTGGACAATATCCGCCTTAAATTTACGGCACATTTAGCGCAATTCAGTAATTTGGATGACGGTATTGCAAGTGAGTTTCATTCAAAAATGAACAATGCGATTCCGCAGCGCAATTTTGCGAGTGCCGAAGATGCTTTTGACGCTCCCAATAATTATGACGAGGATGACGTGCCATTCTAAATATGTGCGTTTTAAAACAAAAAGTTTCCAATCAATATTAAAAAAATCATTGATAGCCGTATTATTGATTTTTTCCCATTCAATCTATGCATCATTTATATTAATTCCTATGGATGATGTTTCCCAAACAAATCATTTAAAAGCCTACGGAATTACTTATTGGTCACTTCAAAAGGGAAATACAGCAAAATGGTTGCTAAATTATGAAGGCGGTTCATTTTTACTTGAAGACAATGAGGCCACAAGAAACGAATGTAAAATTAGAGGCGTTACTTTTCATATAATTTCTGACACTGAAGCCACTAAAATCCTTGAAGAAATAAGCAGTCCGTCACAAAATATGGAGGCAGTTACATTGGAAAAAGCCCCTAAAATTGCGGTTTATTCTCCAAAAACGAGTTTGCCGTGGGATGATGCCGTAACTTTGGTTTTAACTTATGCTGAAATTCCTTTCGATGTTATTTATGATGAAGAAGTTTTGGAAGAAAAATTGGTTTTGTATGAGTGGTTGCACTTGCATCACGAAGATTTTACCGGACAGTATGGCAAGTTTTATGGGGCTTACAGAACGGCACCTTGGTATATTGAACAAAAAAGGGAAGCCGAAGAATTGGCTAAAAAGTTGGGTTTCAATAAGGTTTCAGAAGAAAAATTAGGAGTATCCTTAAAAATTAGGGATTTTGTGATTGGCGGCGGATTTATGTTTGCCATGTGTTCTGCCACCGACAGTTTCGACATTGCGCTTGCTGCAGAAGGCGTAGATATTTGCGAAACTATGTTTGATGGAGATCCCTCAGACATAGATTATCAGCAAAAAATAGATTTCAACAAAACATTTGCTTTCAAAGATTTTACGCTGGTCAGAAATCCCGTTGAATATGAATTTTCTTCCATCGATATGACCCAAAAAAGAAAAATAATACGTACATCCGATTACTTTTCATTACAGGAATATTCAGCAAAATGGGATCCAATTCCTACCATGTTGTGCCAAAATCATACCCAGTTAATTAAAGGTTTTATGGGTCAAACCACTTCATTCGACAGGGAAACTGTAAAATCGAGCGTGTTGGTGATGGGTGAAAACAAATCAAACCGTGAAGCCCGTTATATTCATGGCGTAAAAGGAAAAGGAATGTTTACTTTTTATGGTGGGCACGACCCGGAAGATTATCAGCATAAAGTTGGCGATGCCAAAACCGAACTTTCTCTGTATCCAAATTCGCCGGGATATCGCTTGATTTTAAATAATGTATTATTTCCTGCTGCAAAAAAGAAAAATCAAAAAACGTGATGTTAATAACAGCACAATAATTTTTTTATTATTTCAGTGATTCAAAATTCAAAAACTGTATTTTTGCTACCTTAAAATTAAATTTCAATAAATGCCGACAACACAACAATTACAGGATTTTGCGCAACAAGTAAGAAGAGATATTGTTAGAATGGTTCATGCCGTGAATTCTGGACATCCAGGCGGTTCATTGGGCTGTAATGAGTTCTTGACAGTTTTGTACCAAGAAGTTATGGACTATTCCACCAATTTCACGATGGATGGAAGAAATGAAGATTTATTCTTTTTGTCGAACGGCCATGTTTCACCACTTTTTTACAGTGTTTTAGCAAGAAGCGGCTTTTTCCCAGTGAGTGAATTGGCAACTTTCAGAAAATTAAATTCGCGTTTACAAGGACATCCAACAACCCACGATGGATTGCCGGGAATACGCATTTCTTCCGGTTCTTTAGGTCAAGGAATGAGTGTTGCGATTGGTGCTGCAGAAGCAAAAAAATTGAATGGGGATTCAAAATTAATATATTCAATGCACGGTGACGGCGAAATGCAGGAAGGTCAAATTTGGGAAGCAGCCATGTATGCTGCCGGTAAAAAAATAGACAATTATATCGCCACAATAGATTATAACGGTCAGCAAATAGACGGCGCAACTAATGATGTTATGCCTTTGGGAAGTTTAAGAGCCAAGTTTGAAGCTTTTGGCTGGACTGTTTTAGATGTTGAAAAAGGAAATGATATTGACAGCATTAAAAATGGTTTGGCAGAAGCTAAATCATTAACAGGAAAAGGAAAACCTGTTTGCATTTTGTTGCATACCGTAATGGGCAACGGCGTTGATTTTATGATGCATACCCACGCTTGGCACGGGAAAGCGCCAAATGATGCGCAATTGGAAGATGCACTAAGTCAGAATCCAGAAACATTAGGCGATTATTAAAACACGAATCCTGCTTTTGCAGGATTTTTTTATGATATAATTGAAATCGATTCAGCTTTAATTGTAAGAATACACTTATATTTACGTCTGTTCAAAAAAAATTTAAATTAGTTAAATGAAAATAGGTATAGTTTGTTATCCAACATTTGGAGGAAGTGGTGTAGTGGCGACAGAATTGGGAATGGCTTTGGCACAAAGAGGTCATCAAGTACATTTTATAACCTATAAACAGCCGGTTCGGCTCGATTTTCTTTCGAGCAACATTCATTTTCATGAAGTTTTTGTGGAAGAATACCCTTTATTTCATTTTCAGCCTTATGAATTGGCTTTATCAAGTAAAATTGTTGAAGTCGCAGAATATTACAATTTAGAAATATTGCACGTACATTATGCAATTCCTCACGCGTATGCCGCTTATATGGCGAAACAAATGCTTAAGGAAAAAGGAATTGACATTAAAGTAGTCACCACTTTGCATGGAACCGATATTACTTTGGTGGGAAGTCACCCAAATTACAAACCTGCGGTAGAATTTAGCATCAACAATTCCGATGTAGTTACCACAGTATCAGAAAGTTTGCGTAAAGACACCCTTAGGCTTTTTAACATCACAAAAGAGGTAAAAGTCATTTATAATTTTATTGATTTTGAGAAATACCCCGAAATTCATTCTTTAGAATGCAAACGCATTACCATTGCAAACGAAAATGAACGTATTATTACCCATGTCAGCAATTTGCGTCCGGTAAAACGAGCTGGTGATGTCATTACTATTTTTTATAAAATTCAGAAGGAAATTCCTTCTAAATTATTATTGGTCGGTGAAGGTCCTGATAGGGAAAGTATTGAACAACAGGCTAAAGAATTGGGAATTTTGGACAAAGTGCTCTTTTTGGGGAATAGCAATGAAGTAAATAAGTTGCTATGCTACTCAGATTTATTTTTATTGCCTTCAGAAACAGAAAGCTTTGGACTCGCAGCTTTAGAAGCAATGGCAGCCAGAACACCGGTAATTTCCACAAACTCAGGCGGTTTGCCAGAAGTAAATATTCAGGGAGTTACCGGCTTTTTAAGCAATGTTGGAGATACTGACGATATGGCTAAAAACGGAATATTTATTTTGAAGGATTTGAACACGCTTCAACAATTTAAACAGAACGCTTTGGAACAAGCCAAAAAATTCAGTTTAGACAATGTTTTACCTTCGTATATGGCGGTATATAGAGAAGTATTGGTCAATTGCTGTTAGGCATTGTAATAATTTAGAGCATCTACCAATAAGGCTTTTTCTACTTTGCAATCTAATTTGAATTGCTCAAAATCAGTTAATAACACAAAATTTACTTGTCCGCCCACATTCTTTTTATCGTGAATCAAAAGGCCGATAATTCCTTCATAATCAAGAACATCAATATCCACTTTTTCATAAATGGCCAAAATGGATTCTTTGATGGATTTTACATGTTCCGATGGAAAATTCAATAGTTTTTGTGAGATAAAAGCTTCCATAACCATTCCAATGGCGATGGCTTCTCCGTGCGTTAAGTTCTCTTTGTCTTCCGATTCCAAAAAATAGGATTCTATGGCGTGACCCAATGTATGTCCGAAGTTTAAAATTTTACGAAGCCCCTTTTCTTTAGGATCTTTTGTGACCACTTCATTTTTAATTTCAATGGAACGATGAATTAATTTACTTATGGCACTGATATTTATCTCTTCAAAATTATTGATTTCATTCCATAAATTAATGTCATAAGTAATCCCGTATTTTATAATTTCCGCCAATCCTGAACGCAATTCACGATCGGAAATAGTTTCTAAAAAACGAGGATCAATCAGCACCATTTCCGGATCAGAAAACAAGCCAATCTGATTTTTTAAAACACCCAAATCCACACCGGTTTTACCGCCAACAGATGCATCCACCATACTTAAAAGGGTTGTGGGAATATTTACAAAAGCAATTCCGCGTTTAAAGGCGGAAGCCACAAATCCGCCCAAATCCGTAATAACGCCGCCACCTAAGTTTATCATCAGGCTTTTTCGGTCGGCGCCCAACTCAGTCAAGGCATGCCAAACGCCAGAGCAAGTATCGAGGTTTTTATTTTCTTCACCGGCTTCAATTTCAATAATTTCGATTTCAGCTTCTGTTTCAAGCGTTTCCAACAAAATGGGTAAACAATAGTTATTGGTGTTTTCATCAACTAAAATGAAAATTGCAGAAGGGTTGTAATCAGAAATATAAGAATTAAGTTTCTGATAGGCTTCTTTATTAAAGTTTACATAGTAATTATTGGATAAAATAGGTTGCATAATAGATAATATTTTGTGCAAATTAAAGGTAAAATAATTAAAAAATAAACTGTTTGTGGGTATCTTTGTACAAATAGAATTTACAATGAAAAAAATATTTGACAATACTGAAGTTGCATTTGCTTTAAAAACAAATTCAGAACTTGAGAGAGCCTATTATTTGTTTGAAATGATTAAGCGTGAGCCACTTGTTAAAATTGGCACAGCTGTCACTAAATTTGCCCTTAAAACACATTTACCGGTTGAAGGTATCATTAGAGCTACCGTTTTCGATCATTTTTGCGGCGGCGTAACCGAAACTGATTGTATGTCAACAATCGATAAAATGTACACAAAAAATGTATATTCCGTATTGGATTATTCTGCTGAAGGCAAAGAAGTTGAAGAACAATTTGATTTGGCGATGGAAAAAACATTAAACACCATTAAATTTGGTCTTCAGAAACCAAGTATTCCATTTGCGGTGTTTAAACCATCAGGCTTTGGAAGGTTCTTGGTTTATCAAAAAATGACTGAAGGCACGCATTTAGATGCACATGAATTGGTGGAGTGGAAGCGCATAAAGGAAAGATATGACACTGTGAGCAAAGCAGCATATGAAGCAAATGTTCCTTTATTAATTGATGCTGAAGAAAGTTGGATGCAACTTGCGGCAGACAATTTAATTGAAGAAATGATGGAAAAATACAATAAAGAAAAAGTGATTGTATTTGGAACTTTGCAATTATATCGTTGGGACCGCTTAGATTATCTTAAAGGATTGCATAGCCGCGCTAAAGAAAAAGGCTTTAAAATTGGAGAAAAATTGGTTCGTGGCGCTTATATGGAAAAAGAAAGGGAACGTGCTTCGGAATTTGGATATAAAGACCCAATTTGTGCTGACAAAGCTGCTACGGATAAAATGTACAATGATGTTTTGGTCTATATGATGGAAAACATTGACGATATGGCCATTTTTGCAGGAACTCATAATGAAGACAGCTCTTACTTATGTATGGATTTAATCAACAACTATAATTTTGACAAAAATGATAAGAGAATTTGGTTTGGTCAATTGTATGGAATGAGTGATCACATAAGTTATAATTTGGCTGCTGCAGGTTACAATGTTGCTAAATATTTGCCATTCGGCCCTGTTCGCGATGTGATGCCTTATTTAATTAGACGTGCTGAAGAAAATACTTCAGTGGCCGGACAAACAAATCGTGAACTCGAATTATTGAAACGCGAACGTGAAAGACGAAAAATTTAATATCTTTTTGAAATAATTAAAAAAACTGCCATTACTGGCAGTTTTTTTTCCGCTATTTTTTAAGATAACAATTCACTTATAAATACCAATAATAGCTAAAGAAGTCTGCTTATAATCCATATTACCAAAGATTTGATTGAATTGGATTTTCAAAAAATGCTATTGTTATTTATTTAACATATACACTTACAGTAAGTTAAGCGCGTAAAAGAAGAAAAATCATTATGAAACTTTTGTGATATAAAACAAAATAAAACAACTACTTTTGCATCGCCTAAAAAAATTAGAACATGCAATCTATCAGAAACATCGCTATTATAGCCCACGTTGACCACGGTAAAACGACTTTGGTTGATAAAATTATTGATCAAGCCCACATTTTAGATGAACGAAAAGTTCGTACAGAATTATTATTAGACAGTAATGATTTAGAAAGAGAAAGAGGAATTACCATATTGTCTAAAAACGTGTCTATTATTTATAAAGGCGTAAAAATCAATATTATTGATACTCCTGGTCACGCCGATTTTGGTGGTGAAGTAGAAAGGGTATTAAATATGGCCGATGGTGTTTTATTGTTGGTGGATGCTTTTGAAGGCCCAATGCCACAAACACGTTTTGTTTTAGGTAAAGCACTAGAGTTGGGTTTAACCCCAATATTGGTGGTAAATAAAGTTGATAAAGAAAACTGCACACCGGATTTGGTACATGAAAAAGTATTCGATTTAATGTGTGCTTTAGACGCAACTGAAGAACAACTTCATTTTGCCACAATTTATGGTTCAGCCAAACATAATTGGATGAATACGGATTGGAGAGAACAAACTGATAATATTATTCCGTTATTGGATGCAATATTAGAAAATATTCCTGAGGCTCCTTATTATGAAGGAACTCCTCAAATGCAAATTACCTCTTTAGATTTTACCTCATTTGTTGGCCGTATTGCTATCGGACGTGTATTTAGAGGTGATTTGGTTGAAGGTAAAGATTATGCGATTTGTAAAGCCGACGGCAGCTTTAAAAAAGTGCGTATTAAAGAACTTCATACTTTTGAAGGTATGGGTAAAGACAGAGCGGCTTCAGTAAGAAGCGGCGATATTTGCGCCATCACAGGTATTGAAGGATTTGAGATTGGTGATACCATTGCCGATCTTGAAAATCCTGAACCATTAACAAGGTTAAAAGTGGATCAACCTACGATGAGTATGTTGTTTACCATTAATAATTCGCCTTTTTATGGAAAAGAAGGAAAATTTGTAACTTCTCGTCATTTACGTGACAGATTGTATAAAGAAATTGAAAAGAATTTGGCCCTTAGGGTAGAAGATACGGATAGTGAAGACCGATTTAATGTTTTTGGTCGCGGAATTTTACATTTATCTGTATTGATTGAAACAATGCGTAGAGAAGGCTATGAATTGCAAGTGGGAAGACCACAAGTAATTATGAAAGATATCGACGGCGTTAAATGTGAACCATATGAAACTTTGGTAATTGATGTTCCTGAAGAATCTTCAAGTAAAGTAATTAACTTGGTTTCCTTGAAAAAAGGAGATTTATTGATTATGGAGCCTAAAGGTGATTTACAACATTTAGAATTTTCCATTCCATCAAGAGGTTTAATCGGTTTGCGTAATAAATTATTGACAGCAACAGCCGGTACCGCAATCATTAACCATAATTTTGTTGAGTTTAGCCCATATAAAGGTGATTTTAACGAAGTTGTGAATGGTGCTTTAATTTCTGCGGAAGCGGGTAAAGCAACCGCTTATGCAATTGATAAGTTAGGAGACAGAGGTATTTTCTTTATAGATATCAATCAGGAAATTTACAAAGGACAAGTTGTAGGTGAAAATAACAGACAAGATGACATGTCCATTAACTTGATAAAAGGTAAAAAACTGACAAACGTTCGTAAAACCGGAACAGATACTGCCGTAAACATTGCTCCAAAGAAAGAATTTTCATTGGAAGAATGTATGGAGTATATTAAGGATGATGAATATTTAGAAGTTACGCCATTAAGTTTACGTATGCGAAAAATTAATTTCAAATAAACTTTATCTTAAATTTATAAAAGCGCTTTCATTAACTTGAAAGCGCTTTTTTATTTCTTATTTTTAGAATCAAAAATCATAGAAATTTATTATTAGGCCTTAAACTTTTTTCTAAATTATTAGGTCTAACTTTTATTGAGATTATATTAATTACTTTAAACAAATAATAAATGAAAATAATAGGTTTTTCAATCGCAGTAACGAGAAATGTGGAAAATAGTTAGAATAAAACAATGTTTAAATTATAAATTTAATTAATATGAAATCTAATATTTCAATTTTGGCGATTCTTTTCGTTTTCTTTATTAGTTGTAATGAAAAAAAGCAAGAATCATCAGTAAAAATGGAATGGGGAAAGGAACGGGTAGAGGTATGATGGGACAATTTTAAAAATATTTCTTTCAAACTTTAAAAAAATAAAATCAAATGGCCTAAATTTAAATTTAGGCCATTTGATTTTATTCTATAATTAATTGGTGATGCTGCTGATCGCCACAATTACAACTGCATCCAGATTTATCGTGTGAAACCGGTGACATGGCTTCCAATGTGCCATTAATAAGTTTATTAATGGCAGTATCAGGATCCAATTCTTCAATTTTATAACAAACCACATTTTGCATGGCCAATTTTTGAATGGCGCCTTCGCCAATTCCTCTGGTCAATAAAATATCAATATCAAAAAGGGAACTGGCAGCATTGGGATTACTATTTTCCTGATGAAAAAAATGATGTAAAGTTTCTTTTTCAGAAAGTTCCAATAATTTTTTACTTACAATCTCATTATTGTCTATGGTGTAAATTAAAAAATTTCTGCATTTTCCGGCATGGTCAAATATTGTTTTTCTGTTTTGTGCGGTAACGGCAACGATGGTCTTCATAATATTTTATTTTTTAATAAATTTACGGTTAATGCTAACATAAATTTGCTACCTAAGTTACCGTTATAGGGTAGGAGTAAGGGCTAATTATTAGCATTTTATGAAAAAATAAGGGAACTTATTAACAATTTTCAATAGCTGTTTAAAAAAAATCACGCATTTTATCTTCCAGAAAAAGTATATGCCCATAAAATAAAATAATCTATTCTAAAAGCGGTTAATTCAGATGGAATAGCGCATAAACAAAGGGATTCTCTTAGGCGTATAGCTTCATTAAAAGGTAATTGACTGCTTGTTATTTCATTATAAATCTGTGGTTTAAAACTATTTTTTGATTATTATTTGAAAGTTTTTAACAAAAATATTTGGTGGATTTAATTTTTGTACATACATTTGATGTATATACAATAGTAGTATAGATAATTGTTGTCCCCCCGAAGTTGAATAAAAATGATAAAAAGGATGCGTCAAGCTTACCTGATTATACAATTGAGAATATATTGCATACAGGTAATTGGATGAATGAAAAGTTTTCAGATCATTTAAAACAATATGCTTTATCTATTCAACAGTATCAAGTTTTACGTTCTTTAAGAGAATTGGGAGGCGAACCTGCAAATCTTTTGACTTTACAAGCCGAAATGGTGAGTAAAAATAGCAATACAACGCGTTTGGTTGAAAAATTACGATTAAAAGGTTTGATAAGCAGAATTCAAAGTGAAGAGAATAGGAGGATGGTAGAAATTCGAATCACTGAGCGTGGTTTAAATTTGCTGGCTGAAATTGACGCTGTTCATTTGGATTTTCAAAGCGGTATCGTTGAAGGCTTAACAGAAGATGAAATTCTGACTCTTAACAAATTATTGGAAAAAATTAGGAATAAATAAACCAACCCCAAATAAAATTGGCGATTTTATAAAATAATGAGTTGCACCCCCAGCGAATTAATTTATAAAAGAACCTATAATAAATAGTAAGAATTAATTAAGTTAAACAGTAAGAATTAATAGTAAGAAATTAATTGATTAGTAAGAAAAAAATTAAGAACCATTAAACCCGAAATAATTTATGAAGAAGTAAATTAACCCTTTGAGGTAGTATCACTGTAGTCACATACTTAAAAAAGCAATCCGAAAATGCTTTATACAAAGTTAGATGGTTAGTAAGAACCTTGATGCTACCTCTTTTTTTATTAAAATGTTGAAATAAAGGAATAAATAAATCAACCCCCAAACTCCAAAACCCCCAAAACATGAGTTCAATATTATTAATAGTATTAATAATTATTTCTCTGACTGTTATATTCTGCAACAGTGTGTTTCAAAGCGGAATTAAATATTCAAAGCCTTTGGAACATTTATACAATAAGGATTTATCTGGTTCTAGACAATGTAATTTGTCGGAATTTGATAAATTTTTATGCATCATAAAAAGCAGCCGTAACAATTTTATCCAAAAGCCACCTTTCCCACAACGGTAACCGGAAGATAAATACTGCGGCTGTATTTTTATTTAAAACCAAATGAAAATCAAAGTTAAATTGTTTTGAAAGCAATTTACAAATCGATATTTTAATGCGTTAACTGAAAATTTTGAATTATGATTTTAATTAAAAAAAAGAACGGAAGGGGCAATCAGAAAAAACTAGGAAGAATTTATATAAATACGTTGGTCCCGTATTTTAAATTTAAAAATAATAATGGAAGTGTCATCACTTCAATAAGTTGTTGCATTGCATTATAAAAAGAGGAAAACTGTTGTCCCCACAAAAAAAAACAGTTGTAACTATCTTTTAATTGTCGTCCCCACAACGGTAGTATAAAAAAGATATAGCCATTACAACTGCTTTTTGAAACTTTATTTCTTAAAAACAGCCGCAAAAATCTTGAAAAAAACTGTCGTCCCCACGAAAATTTTTTTACTGCAAGCATCGCGACTGTAAATCATTTAATCCTATTTTTAAAATAGCATTAATCGATTAAAAATTCTTAAACTTTTTTTATAGGTGCCGTAAATGTAAAATATATCATTTGCAATTCCAATTATTTTTTGCTTTAATTTTAGGACATAAATCCCTTTGATATTCATAAATTTATTTAATTTTAAGAACTTCTTATAACAATAAAATGATAAATAACAGCTTCAGCTACACTTTAATTGTTTCCGAAAGTGACATTGACACGTTAAATCATGTGAACAACATTACTTATTTACAATGGGTACAAAATGCAGCTCAAAAACATTGGGCTATTCTAAGCAATTCCGAGATTGATGAGAATTATGTTTGGGTTGTCATTAGACATGAAATTGACTATTTTTTGCCGGCAATTCTAAACGATAAAATTACGGTAAGTACCTATATTGGTGATTCTTATGGCGTAAAATCAGAGCGGTTTGTGAAAATTAAAAAGGGAGATAAAATATTGGCAAAAGCCAAAACAATTTGGTGTTTGCTTGATAAAAATACGATGAAACCCGTTAAAGTTCCTTCCGAAATAATGGCGATTCTTCAGTCTGAAAAAGCTTAAATTTAGTTTATTTTATGGATTCTAGAAGGCTTGTTTTTCTCTTCAATCCATTTCGACATATATTTAGTGCTTTGTAAGTTGTGATACATTAATAAGGATCCAATAAAGTTTTGCAATCTGTGTTCAACAATATTTTTTTGAATGTTTTCAATATTATTCAGCAGTTTTTTTTCATATTTTTCTTTTGAATAACATGTGTTAATAATCTCAATTCCTTTTTGTTGTGCATCTTCCCAAATTTTTTGATTGGAATACAATTCAACAGCTTTTAATGCAAATTCAGTTGGATCATCAGTTATAAAACCATTCCAGGGCAATTTATAGTGCATGGCTTCGGCGCCAATGTTTGTGGTTACGCTTGGTGTGCCAAATTTCATTGCATCAATTAATTTTCCTTTTAAACCTGCACCAAACCTAAGCGGCGCCAAACAAACTCGCGTATTTGTAAAAACATCTTCTAAATTTTCAGCCCATCCTTTTATTAAAAATCCTTCTTTTTTATTGTGTAATTGCTGTACTTTTTCCTTTGCATACGCGCCATAAATATGCATTTCGGCTTCCGGCAATTTTTCGCGAATTAAAGGCCAAATATCTGTTTTTAAATATTGAACAGAATTCCAATTGGGCTCATGCTTAAAATTTCCTATGGTTATAAAATGATTTCGATTTTGGAAAGAAGGATAGGAGTCAAGGGCTTCCATATTCATTTTATTCAATATAAACGGCACATAATGCAACAATGATTTATCAATATTGAATGTCTTTTTTAACAATTTCATTTCATATTTTGAAATGATCAATGTTAAATCACAACGATAAATACTGGCAATTTCTCGTTTTGCCAAATCGCTCATTAAATCTGATAAAGAAACTGTAGTATTATTTTGATGGGCAACTTGCCTGGCATTTCGCAAAAAATGCAAATCCTCCGTATCTAAAATTCTGATGGCTTCAGGACAGTTTTCAGCAATTCGCCATCCAAATTGTTCTTCTGTCAAAAATCGATCAAACAAAACAAAGTTTGGATTAATTTTCTTTATCAATGAATCAAAACTGGAATCATTAAGTAAAATATAGAATGTTTGGATATTTAATTTCTCTAAATCAAAAGAATTGGTAGTTTTTGAAGCAGCACAAACGAAAGTAACCGTAAAACCATTTTTTTGAAACAATGAAATTAATTGTAACATCCGGCTTCCTGCAGCCGTTGAGTTGGGCTCAGGCCAAACAAATCCAATAATTAAAAGGTTTTTCATAATATTTCAAAAATACTGATTAATTGAAACCTATTAGATAAAACAAACATAAAAAAAGCCTGAATTTCATTTTCAGGCTTTTTAAATTTTTAGGAATCATTTTTTAATAAATCCAACCTTCTTTAGCGGCTTTTCGCGAAAGAAAAACCAATAATATGGCAATAACAAGCACCACTATTGGCCAAATCATTTTTTCCCCTGATAATACCACGAATTTTTGAATAAATACATTGTAAATTAATTGAGCAATTACGGCAATCAGCGATACGATAAAAAGCATAGTTGCCCATTTTTTTCTCATCAAAAGGCCAATGCTTCCAAAGACGCCGGCAAAAACTGCAATAGCAAAAACTGCGGTTACCCAAGCCGGTGCATTGTTATGATATGCTTGTTCGCCTTCTGGAAGCGCTTTTAAAACTTCTTCGGTCATATAAGCTTGACCTAAATAGGCGATAACACCCATAATATTCCAAATTAATGCCACAACGCTAATAATCCAAAAAGCGCTTGTTGGTTTGATGGTTTTGTCAGTCATAATTAAATGTGTTAGTTAGTAATAATTATTGTTTAAGAATAATGAATTAAAATTAAGTAATTTATTGAATATAAGCAAATTGTTAAAATCAGAAACATTAGTGAAGAAATAAATTAGATATAAGTTTGTTTTATGGTTAGAAATATTTTATTGCAATCTCTTCAAATCTCAAAAAGAGGTAATCACAATAAAATGATACTATTTTATAATTAAATGTTGTTTGTTTACAATTAATTTTTTAAAATTGTATTATAAATTTCATCATTTTGCTAAGTAAGCCTCTATAATTCATTGAAACTCAAAATTAAATTAATTAAAAGTTTCCCCAGAATTAAAATGGAAAGGCTATATTTGCAAAAGTTTCAGTAAAAATTAAATAGCTATATTTAGTTTATTCGGAGATGAGTCATTGCAAAAACTGGATAAATCATTGTGTAAATCAATCTTAAAAATTGTCATTATCCAATCTTTAGTTTCAAATTAAGATGACAACCTTAACTGTTTGGGGATAAACAGATCATAAAATAAAAATTTAACATAGATAATTAATGGCTGGATCACAGGAAACCTTTGGTAAAAAAGAAAGAGAAAAAAAGCGTCTAAAAAAGAAGCAAGATAAACTTATTAAAAAAGAAGAGCGTAAAGCAAGCGGTCAGGAGAGTGAGTTTATTTATGTTGATGAGTTTGGACAGCTTACTGATACACCAATGGATCCATCAAAAAAAATAAAAGTGGATGCCTCGAGCATTGAAATTGGCATTCCTAAAAAAGAAGACAGAGGAGAAGAAGAAGTTGCCGAAAAAGTTGGTAAAGTTTCCTTTTTTGATTCATCAAAAGGCTTTGGTTTTATTATCGATAGCCAGTCACAAGAAAAATATTTTGTGCACGTAAGCGGATTGTTGGAAGAAATTAAAGAAAACGATAAAGTTAGTTTTGAACTGGAACGCGGATTAAAAGGGATGAATGCCGTTCGAGTTAAGAAGGTATAAGTTGAAATAAACATAAAATTTGAATTAAAAGCTGCTTATTAAGCGGCTTTTTTTATGAATGTTTTTAATTGAATAACAAAAAGCTTTTAAATTCAAATTCTTCACTTGTAAATAAACAATCAAATACACCTTTTTGGTAATTAATAATATATAGGTCAAAGCCTTATAAATAAGTGTATCTTTGCACCTTTCAAAAAAATAAAATTATGGCCACATTTTCAGCATTGGGGATTCGAAAAGAATATATTGAAGCATTAAAAGAACTTGGGATAAAAACACCAACAGAAATTCAGGAAAAGACGATTCCTGTATTGTTGGGTTCTAAAACCGATTTTATTGGATTGGCACAAACAGGCACTGGTAAAACTGCTGCGTTCGGATTGCCAATATTGCACAATATCAATAGCGCTTTGCCTTATACCCAAGCATTAATATTGGCGCCAACACGTGAATTGGTTCAGCAAATAAAAAAACAACTGTTTAAATTTACCAAATATACTGACGATAAAATTTTTGTGGAAGGTGTTTATGGCGGTGAAAAAATTGATATTCAAATGAAATCCCTTAAAAGAACCACACATATTATTGTGGCTACTCCGGGCAGATTGCTCGATCTAATTGAAAGGGGTGAAGTTGATTTAAAGAAAATATCAACCATAGTTTTGGATGAAGCCGATGAAATGTTGAGTATGGGTTTTAAACAGGATTTAAACAGAATTTTAAAATTTACCAGCGGTTCAAGAAATACTTGGTTATTTTCGGCAACGATGCCCGAAGAAATTCTAAAAATAATAAAAACTTATATGGCTGCAAATACGCCTAAAGTTGCCGTAAACAAAAAGGATTTGGTGAATGTGAACATTACGCACCAATACATTAAAACGGAAGTAAAAGACAAGGTTAACTTATTAATTAAAATACTGGAAAGAAGAAGTACCGACAGGGGAATTATTTTTTGCAGAACAAAAGCTGGTGTGCAAAATTTAACCGCACAATTAAATGAAGAAGGTTTCTCGGTTGAAGCTTTAGAAGGCGATATGCAACAAAAAGAGCGCGATAAAGTGATGCGTGCGTTTAAAAATGGAAGTCTGCAGGTTTTAATTTCTACTGATGTTTCTGCACGCGGAATCGATGTAGACAATTTGGCATTTATCATTCATCACCAATTGCCTGAACAACTGGAATACTACACACACAGAAGCGGAAGAACAGCAAGAGCTGGAAAAACCGGATTTTCAATTGCCTTAATTGTTCCTAACGAAGTGCAAAGAATTCACGAGATACAGAAAGAATTGGGCATTAAATTTATTGAAATAAGTATTTAATAATACCGATTAAATAACTGTTATTTTATATAGGGCGCCAAAATTTTTATCCATAATTGATAGCCTTCATCAGTCATATGTAATCCATCTTCCATAAACCATTTTTCACTTGGTTTGCCGGTAAAATCAATCATTGGGGAGAATATATCCACAAAAGCGGCGTTTGATTTGGCGTTCAAATACTCATTAATCATGGTATTTGCTTTTTTTATTTCTGTCACTTTTGCCCATCGGTTTAAACTTGGTTTTATGGCAATGTAATACACTTCGACATTTGGCAATTTTGCTTTAATCATCCCATATAAAACACAAAAATCCCCAAAAACAATTTCGGCCGATTTACCTTCCTCAATGTCGTTATCACCTGAATAAATCACAATTTTTTGTGGATGGTATTTTAAGATCACCTTATCAAAATTCTCTATTAAATCTATAATTTGTGAACCTCCGAAACCTCTGTTTAAAATTTTCGGATTGTTAAAATCTTTGGCGGGATCTTTCCACATTCTAATGGAGGAACTTCCGGTAAAAAGAATTCCATCTTGCAAAGGATTGGCTCCGTTTAATTTGTCAAATGAATCAATTTCAGTTTGCCATATTTTTTGATATTCTTGCGCAAAAGTATTGATAGAAATAAATAACAGTAGGATAAAAATATTTTTTTGAATTTTCATGATTTAATAATGTATTTTTTAATATTTATGAAATTAAGAAGATAATTCAATTTTCGATATTTATGATTTGAAAAACTAATTATTTGCTGTAATAAATCCCTTTTTTAAGTAAATTTTGAGGATTTCCACCCACTTGAATTTCAAATTCACCTTCCTCAATAATCCATTTGTTTTGAATTCCTATATTTGCCAAATCTTTTGAATTTAGCACGAAGTTCACCGATTTTGTTTCACCTGGGTTGAGTTCAATTTTAGAAAATCGCACCAATTTTTTGGAATCTGGAGAAAGGGTTGATAAAAAATCTTTTAAAAAAACTTCCACAACTTCTTTTCCTTTTCTGTTTCCTGTGTTTTTTACTTCTATTGAAATTTCTAATGCTTCTGAACCTGCTAAAGTATCTTTGTTTATTTGCAAATTTGAATAGTCAAAAGTGGTATACGACAATCCGAAGCCAAATTCAAACTGCGGATAAAATCCGTCATATCCCCAGTTTATATCCCTGATGTCAGCTTTTTTGTAATAATATGACAACACATTCCCGGAATATTTAGGGTAGGTGTAAGGTAATTTTCCACTCGGATTTATGTTTCCATAAACCACATCTGAAACGGCGCGTCCGCCTTCTTCTCCGGGTAAATACACCATAACAATGGCATCGACCAGCGGTTCAATTTCTCTGATAATTCTTGGACGTCCCTGAACCATCACTAAAATGATTGGTTTTTTTGCTGCGGAAAGTTTTTTGATAAGCGCTTGCTGCACTTCAGGAAGGTCTAATTCATTAATGTCGGAAGGTTTTTCCGAAGCCGGTATTTCTCCCACACAAACAATGATATAATCAGTGTTTTTAGCCATTTCAACCGCTTTGTCCGAATTAATATCTTCCAAATAATTGGTTCCTTCCACAAATTCAATGTTCGCTTCGCCAACTTGTTTTTTTATGGCATTTAAAATGGTTAATTTACTTGGATCATTAAATTTAGTCTCTCTTCCAAGAAATGATCGTGACAAAGCGCCATTTAACACATTGATAGAATTTGCCGAATAACCAGTAACCAATACCTTTTTGGTTGATGAAAGCGGCAAAATATTGTTGTTATTTTTTAATAATGTTATTGCCTCGCTGGCCGATTTGTAGTTGGCGTCAATGTGCTCCTGACTTGCAAATTTTGTATAGCCTTTCGGGTTATTGTAGGGAACTTCAAAAAGATTCAGTTCATATTTTAGGCGTAAAATTCTTGTTACGGCATCATTTATTCTGCTCATCGGAATTTCGCCTTTTTCTGTCAAATCAACAATAATATCAACAATATCGGCATCAAAAGGATTCATAATCATATCCAATCCGGCATTTACGGCCATTTTTGTCGCTTCTCGTTTGTCTTTTGCTGAAAGATGTGCGGTGACCAAAAATTCAACATCGCTAAAATCGGAAATCACAACACCTTTAAATCCGAGTTCACCTTTTAGAATATCATTAATATAATGGCTGTTGATGTGACAAGGAATGCCGTTCACCGCATTTGAACTTATCATCACGCCTTTGGCGCCATTTTTTATGGCTTTTTCAAAAGGTGGCAAAAAATATTGCCTTAAACTGTTTTCCGGAATCAACGCATTTGCGCGGTCTTTTCCATTTTTTCCTGCACCATATCCAATAAAATGTTTCAAACAAACTGCTGTGCTTGTGGAATCTTGAAGCCCTTTTTCTTGGGAACCCTTTAAATAAGCCAAGGTCATTTCCGAAATTAAATAAGGATCTTCGCCAAAACTTTCGCCAATTCTTCCCCAAAGCGGATTCATGGCAACATCGGCATTCGGATTGAAATTCCATGGCAACGAAGCAGCTCTAGATTCATAAGAAGTTATTTCACCACATATTTTTGTGAGTTCGGTGTTCCAAGTTGCCGCCATGGCAATTTGATGCGGAAACAATACGGATCCATTCACATAATTCGCGCCGTGAATATTGTCAATTCCGTATAAAACCGGAATTCCCAAGTGGGATTTTTGCATCGCGGAATCCTGGATTTTTTTAATTATTTGATACCAGCCTTCTTTTTCTGCAGGATAACCTGGGGTATTGTGAATGGAGCCAACCGCAGATTTTATTATTAACTCATTGAATTTTTCAACATTGTAAACAGCACTGTCCCGAGAATCCCAATAATTGCCAGTCAATACTGCCGGCAAGCCAATATTCAACATTTGTCCCGCTTTTTCTTTAAGCGTCATTAATGCCAAAATGGAATCTACTTTTATGTCAATGGATGAAGTTTGTGTTGTATTGGCCAGTTTATTTTGGCCTTTACAACCAACAATTATCAAAAAAATACCAAGTGTAATGGATAATAATAATTTTTTCATTCGTGGTCGTTTATTTATTTCAACAAGGGATATTTTAATCAACTTTAAAATTTAAGGCTTTTACATATCCTTTGTTAGGGTAATTATTTTTATAAAGACTATTTTCTAAATAAGCATTCAGCGCTTTTTGAACTTTTAAAGCATCTGGACGATTTTCTCTCATTTTAGCATAAGTAGAACGGTCGCTATCGGCATATTTTGTAATCAAATGATAATCTTCCGGCTCATTAAAATTCATAATTCCTTTGGTGTTATTCATTTTTTTATAGGGCCAAAAAGCCCAACTAACTTCATGTTTGTCTAGCAAAATTCTAAAATCGTTTACCCATTCATCGGTATTTTCCCCTGTTTCACCAATATAAATCGGAACTTGATGTTTGTCTCTAAAATCGAGATATTGTTGTATGGCTTCCTGATTTACCTCAAACCAATATTTATGAAATTCATACACCACATTGTTGTCGATAATCTCTTCAAACACCTCAAAATTTCCGCTCCAGTTGGAGCCATTCAGAAAAATAGTATGTACTTTATCCACTGCACGAATTTCTGTAATGATGTGTTTATAGAGTAAAAATAATTGATGGTTTAAATATGGAAGTTCATCGTTAAAATAATGCGCAATCGGCTCATTTACAATATCATAACCGATAATTACAGGTTCATTTTTATATTTTTCAGCGATTTTTACCCAAATTTCTGTCATTAAATCTTGTGAAGACTTGCTTTTAAATAGATAAGGATAGCCATAACTGTCGTCTATATTGTCACCGGTTTGTCCGCCAGGAGCACCGTGCATATCCAATAAAACATACATATTTTCTTGTCGGCACCATTCAATTAATCGGTCAAAATATTTAAAACCGGCATTTCTTTCACCCATATACAAATCGTCCGTAAACATTTTATAATGAAATGGCAATCGGAGATGGTTGCTGCCAATACTTTTTAAATATTTAATGTCATCGTGCGTAATGTAATTATTCAAAAATCCATTCCAAAACACCTGCAAACTGTCCGGACCAACCAATTCATAAAACATTTCATCAATTTTTCGGGGGGAATTTACCTGATTCATTTTGAACATATAGCCCTCAGGAACCAGCCAGTGGCCCAAATTTGTTCCTTTCAAAATTAGGGAATTGCCATTCGCATCAACCAATTGTGTACCTTTTGTTTTTACAAAACTCAAAGTGTTGGTCGTTGTTTTTTCTGATTTATTTTCTACGATTTTACACGAACTTACTATTATAATAAGTGATATTGCGACTAATATATTTTGATAATTTTTCATACTGGCTTTAATTTATTATTGGATATAGGCTGTTTCTGTTTTGTATTTAAAATTTCTTTCATTCAGGTTAACCAAAATCATAGAAATGGCTCCAGTTCTAGCAAAAATTTGATTGCTTATTTTTGAGTTTAAAATCAATTCATCAATTTCAATTGATTTTTCATCTAAATAAAGTACCTGAATCGAATTTTTTTCGGCCAATGTATAAACAACAGGAATTTGGCAATAGGTGAAACAAAGCGTATTTTTTTCCAGCATTAGTTCATTTTCCTGAAAATTCACATCAGTATAGCGAAACGTTTTACTTCCTTTAAGAAATTCTTCTTTTTTCAATAAATCAGGTTGAAATTTTACAGTTCCGTTTTTTACGGAAACACCCAATTCTCCCATTCTGGTCAAAAAATCTTCTTTAACCTGGCCAGTCATTCCGGGCTGTTGTGCTCCTTTTCCAGCAGGTGTGTGCGAATACGGATCAGTTGGAAATGCGCCATATACTTCAGGCGATTTATGCACGCCAATGCCTTCCGTTATTTCATGGTAATGATTTTTTAATCCGGCAATAATTTCATTTTCGGCCCCAGTTTCAATCGCATTGATGCAAGTTTCCTGAACGGCCAACGCAAGTTTTGAAACCATATGCCAATAAATGGAGCCAAGTCCTTCATAACCGAAAAAAGTGCCCGAACGACCAGTGAAAGATTTATGGTTGAAAATATTTTCAAAAGCAGTTAATAGCAGTTCCTGATCTTTTTCAACGAGTTTTTGGTATGTGGCTGCTGGCAATGCCACCAATGCAGATTTAAGGCTGTTGGCATTGTTAAAATTACCGTTGAAATGATAATTTCCCAAAACATCTTTCTCAATGATTTGTGAATTTCCGTTTTTTAGCAATTGTTTTACCAATTCCGATTTTTCTATGGCTGCGGAAGGAATATTGTTCTTGTCGATAAACCTTTTAAGCTGTTTGTTTGGATATAAAATATAACTGTTTTGATCTTTTCGGTACAAGGCACTTTTTCTTAAACTGTTTAACAAAGCCAAAGAATCTGCCGGTGAAAGATGTCCAGAACTTAAAACTGAAACCTGTCCTTCCAGCATTTCCGGCAAATAGGAAATGGAGATTTCTTGTTCATTTTCAATGGTCATTAAATTGTAGGCGTGGTACAAATTATCGGGTCTTTTATTGGCATTTATCGTGTGATCTATGAATTTTTTGGTCAACCCAAAAAATTGCGACAATTCATTTTTTTTGATTGCTGATTTATTGCTTGAAAAGCCTTTTTCATAAATTGTGGTTCTGTAATGGCTTCCCGCCAAACCTAATCCATCCAACATACTTTTACGATCTGCATCTGAAATTTTTCCAGATAAAAGACGCTTATTTTTTTCGAATGTTGAAACAATCTCCTTAAAAAACACCATCATTTCTTCAGAGATGGAAACGTTTTCAACAGATGTATTTTTAACAATTTCTTCGAAGAAATTTAAAAACCGTTGCAAATAATACAACGTTACCATAGAAACACCGTTACCCACCAAGGCGTTGTTTGCGTCGTTCCATTCTGGTCTTTGGGTGTTGAGCCAAATACCGGCTTCAGGGATAAAATTCGACAGTTTTGCCAGCACCGTTGCCAACAATTTTTCTGTTAGATTGACTTTGTAAACTTCATGAGATTGGGCTAGGAGCAATGCACCATCTGCGCCTAAAACTGCTTTTTGCCGATTTATTTTTTGATTCAGTTCATTGTCAAAATCAATGGTGTCTTTTGGGTTCTTCAGGATTTCTGAATAACTTTTTATTTTATAGGGAACATTCGCGTAAACAAATAATTCCTGATCAAAATAATGGGCCAATTTGTTCGGATAGTGATTTTCGGCAAATTCCAAAAATTTCAACAAATAGATAATTTGATGGTCGCCCCAATAACCAATAAACGACCAAGGATCATCTGGCTCAATCACTTCCCAGTCGAAACCGCCTTTAGTAACGCGGTACGGATTGTATCCATCAAAAGTGGTGGCATTCAAAAACTTGTGAATCATGCTTTCAATAAATTCAGGATAGGCGTGTGCCAAAGCTTCCCAATTCTGAAAAATATCTCGCCAGTTTCCCTCGTAATTCAAAATTTTTGAGCCGTCAATTTCACTTCGAGTATTGATGGAGAACTTGTTCCAAGGCCGACTAGGATCGCCGTGTCTTCTGCTGAATTTCAGCGGCATATATTCAAAACAAAGTCGCTTAAAATTGGTGTCTTTATTTTTTAATGCGATTTCTTTTAGTTTCTTTAATGAAAAAGTAATGGGCAATGTTGACAATTCTTTTTCATTGTTTTTGAAAGAGTTTTTGTTTGCTTTTTCAAGATATTTGGTAAAATCATCTTTGTCTATCGAATAATTTTCATCAAAAATACCGCCGCGCATAATGTTAAAAAGCGTGTTTGCATAATGCCTAGTTGTCCGAAGTTCATCATTTGTCACTTGCAATCCGTCGGAATTTCCGGCCAACAGCATCAGATTTTTTGTGCCCAATTCAATATCTGCTAAAACTTCTTTTTCCAAATTTTCAACCGATTTTAATTTTTCCGAAATTCCTACTATGGCGGCCGGACCCTGATTCACATTAGCGGCGAGCATCCAAGTTTTTTTTGCGTCTGCTTCAAGATTAAGATTCGCACAAATAAAATAAGCGCCTTTTTCGGCTCTTATGTCAATTTCTTGTTCAATTGGCAATCCTTTTCTGAAATTATTGAGCTGCAATGAAGACAGTAAGTAAGTTGGATTTTTTAAACCGATAGCCCACGCAGTGGTTGCTTTTAATGCTTCACTAGGTTCCGCTTTGTCAACAATAATGGCACTTAAAGCATAAATTCCCAATCCGATTTCTGCTTCCATTTCACTTTTTTTGTAAGCATCAACCAAATTGCTTTTGCTATTTTGCAAGTCTGCTGAAAGTCCGAACGGCAGCATATTTTGAATCCCGTCTAAAACAGTTACCTGAATTTTTTCCAAAGTATTGTTTATCAGCGTTGCTATTTTTACAAATCCGAAACTGTTGCTGTTATTCCATTGGAATTGAAAAGTCAGTCCCAAATCGTGATTCACTTCCTGAAAAATAATTTTATTGCCAAAATTATTTTTGTACAAGTTTCTGCTTATCGCATAAACACCTTCATATTTGTCGGAAAATGGTTCCCACAACAATATTTTGCCACCTTTATGAATTTGAAATATGGTTTTACTTCCGGTAATTTCAGCAGATTCTGTTATTTTATCATCAGTATAGTAGGGAAAAAGCGCCGTGTCGCAATCTTTTCTTCCAGCCGTTAATCCACCATTGCTCGAAATGAACATCCAATGATTGGAATCGCTCACCATACTCATAAAGAAAGGGCGCATTTTATTGCTGTTAGAAATTTTATAGAAGCTTTCGCCATCAATATTCACAAAGTTTCCTTCCACTTTATTGGTATTGGTGAACAGTTTGGTATTGCCTATATATAACTGATTAAGGTTCATTCTTTTGTGCTATTTAATTTAATCAAAAAACCTCCATTAAAATTAGAAATAAATTTAAGGAGGTTTTTTTTTAATATTTTTTATTTTTAAGAATATATTATTGAAGGTAAATTGGTGTTATGGGCGTTCCCGCTGAAAAAGCGGTCGGGCTTTTCGCTTCAATCTTTTTTGGGCAAAATGCCAAAAAAAGGATTTCCGCTTTAATCCCTAACG
>Ga0156193_121_pt2 | contig 26455 bp, 17 predicted proteins | sample RifCSPlowO2_12_FD_107846 | JGI IMG/M metagenome (GOLD analysis project Ga0156193, IMG submission 107846) | Flavobacteria bacterium RIFCSPLOWO2_12_FULL_35_11
GATTTAGATTTTATGCAAGGGGAACTTCCGGTTTTTGGATTTAGATTGTTATTATAACTAGCATAAACAATGCAGAAATCTTTAAAAACACAATACAATTCAAAAAATTATAAATCAAAATTTTTATGCCAACCAAAAAAGAATCAGCGCAGCACTTTTTAAAACTTTCTGCCGAAGGAAAATCGAGAGAAGCATTTAAACTTTATGTAGGGACAGCATTTAAACACCACAATGTTTATTTTAAGGGCGATGCAAATACTTTAATGCTCGCGATTGAGGAAGACGCCAAAACAAATCCTGATAAAATTTTTGAAATTCAGCGCGCTTTGGAAGATGACGATTTGGTGGCGGTTCATTCTCGTTTCCGGCAAAATCCAAACGATACAGATTATGCCGTTATGCATATTTTCCGTTTTGAAGGAGATAAAGTTGTGGAACTTTGGGATTTTGCACAAGCGGCTCCTGCTGTAATGATCAACGAAAACGGAATGTTTTAATATACAAGCAACCGCGCAATGTTAAAATTGTATAATAAAAAATGAAGATAAATTATATCCTAATTTTACTTTTTCTAGGCATCGTTGGTGTTCATGGGCAAACTCCAGACGCTTCTAAAACCGACAGCATAAAATCAACGTATCTTTTAAAAAAAAATATTGTTCCCATAACCTTAATAGGGGTTGGCGTGCTTGTTAACAATAGTGATTTTGAAAGAAGATTGCAAACAGATTTACGCAATAAAGTGGGAAATGATTATAAATTCCGAATAGATGATTATTTGCTGTATGTGCCAGTTGCCGAAATTTATATTGCCGATATTTTAGGTGTTAAAGCCAAAAATCATTGGTTCGACCAAACCAAATATCTGTTTATCTCAAATTTAGTTTCCTATACCATTACAGGCAATTTAAAAACCATCATTAAAAAAACGCGTCCTGATGGTTTGCCCTATTCTTTTCCTTCAGGCCATACCACTATTGCTTTTACCAATGCCACTGTTTTGTACAATGAGTTTAAAGATACTTCGCCAGTTTTGGCTTATAGCGGCTTTGCTTTTGCCACAACAACTGGCGCTTTTAGAATGATAAATAACAAACATTGGCTGTCGGATGTTTTGGCGGGTGCGGGAATAGGGATTCTTGTGACGGAATTGGTGTATCATTTTGAACCTTTCAAGAAATTTAATCCGTTTAAAAATTCAAAAAATGTGTCTTTTTATCCCCAAATTAATGAAGAAAATTATGGATTTTATGTTGCCTATAAATTTTAAGCTATTTCACATAAATCCGGTTTCCGTGTAAATACTCGGAAGGTCTTTTTCCTAAAATCTTTAAAAAAGTATTGCTGAAAGTGGGCAAACTGCTGTAACCAACCATCAAAGCAATTTCGCCGATGGTGTGTTTCTTTTCAAGCACGTATTCCATCGCTTTAAACATTCTAAGCAAGGTGTAATAATGAATAAAAGTCATTTTTACATCACTTTTAAACAGCCTGTGAAGCGAGCGTTCGCTCATTCCTAAATGAGAAGCGATTTCTGCCAGTGAAATATTTTTGTCTAAATTGTCTTTTAAATAAACCAGGGTTTTTTCCAGTCTGGGATCTTTAGGACGCGGAAGCGTCAGCATCAATGGACCGGTTGAAATTTGTGCCAATAATACCTTAAAAGCAGCCACCACAGGAAATCTTTTTGGGTCAGTTTCAAGAATATCGCCATCCCATTTTCGCGTATAGCACAACAATTGCCACAACAATTCATTCACCGGGTATATACCAACCTGCTGATAAAACGGGGCATCGGTTTTTTCTGTCGGGAAATACAAGTTGCGCATAATCACCTCAGGTGTACTGGGATAGATGGCATGTTCAACATCGGGAGGAATCCACATATAATGCCTTGCAGGCAAAAAGTGTGTTTTATTTCCTGTTTTTATGTAAACAATTCCGCCTTCGGTATAAATAAATTGTCCTTTTTTATGCGCATGTATTTCAATAAAAATCTCGCCCATCAAATCGTGATGACAGTAAATGCTGCTGTCAATTTTATCAACTTCAGTTAAATAATACTTCTCTTTGGCATCTTTTTCTTTCATTTGTCAGAATTGAATAAATCATTGACCATTTTAAATATATGGTTAACGTGTAATATTGCTACATTGCATCCCTAAATGAATAGGACAACATTTTTATTTGAGCAAATTAGTGTTAATTTTTTAAATATTTAGTATGAAATACAACAAAGAAGTAAGGATGGAGCGAATTCTTTTCGAGAATTATAAGAATATAATTTTTACGCCTGAAGAGGCTGCGAAATTTATTAAAAACAATTCAATTGTTGGTGTAAGTGGTTTTACAAAAGCCGGAGACAGCAAATCTGTATTGCCTGCTTTTGCAAAACGTGCTGAAACAGAAGATGTGAAAATCACCCTTTTAAGCGGGGCTTCTCTTGGATATGATACTGATGCCGATTTGGCAAAAAACCATGCTATTTATAAAAGAATGCCTTTTCAGGCCGATCCAACTTTGCGTAAATCAATCAATACGGGCGAGGTGTTGTATGTTGACCAACATTTAAGTGAAACCGCGGAAATGTTGCACAACCAGCATTTGCCAAAAGTGGATATGGCCATTATTGAAGCGACTTATATCGATGCAAATGGCTATATTATTCCAACCACATCGGTAGGGAATTCTGCGAATTTTGCGGCTTTGGCCGACGAAATTATTATTGAAGTAAACGTGTCCATTCCTTTATCTTTTAAAGGAATTCACGATGTATTTATCCCTAAACCTTATCCGCACAGAAACATTATAGCCATTACCGATCCCGAAACCAGAATAGGAACGGAGTATATAAAAATTGATCCGAAAAAAGTAATCGCGGTTGTGTTTACGGATCGTCCTGACAGTCCGGCAAAAATCTCTGCGCCCGATGAAAACACCACTGCCATTGCCCAGCATATTCTTAAATTTTTGGAAAATGAAGTGGTAGAAGGAAGGCTGACCAATTCTTTATTGCCTATTCAGGTAGGAATTGGAAAAATAGCAAATTCCGTATTGTCGGGTTTTGTAAACAGTCCTTTTGAAAACTTAACAATGTATTCCGAAGTATTGCAAGACAGCACTTTTGAGTTGTTTGATACTGGCAAAATGGTATTTGCTTCGGCTTCATCCATCACAGTTTCGGAAGAATGTTATAAAAATTTCATTCAAAATTTTAAAGATTATAAAAATAAAATTGTTTTAAGACCGCAGAACATCAGCAATGCTGCTGAGGTTATACGCAGACTTGGAATTATTGCCATAAACACAGCCATTGAATTTGATATTTACGGAAACGTGAATTCAACACATTTGGGCGGAACACATATGATGAACGGAATTGGAGGTTCGGGAGATTTTGCCAGAAGTGCCTATTTAAGCATTTTTGTTTGTCCGTCATCATCCAAAAACAACACCATTTCTCACGTGGTTCCTATGGTTTCACACCATGACCATACAGAACATGATGTTGATATTTTGGTAACGGAACAAGGCTTGGCCGATTTAAGAGGTTTGGCACCAAAAGAACGCGCGCAAGTTATAATCGACAATTGTATGCATCCTGAATACAAAGAGCAAATGCAGGATTATGTTGAGGAAGCCCTAAAACGTGGCGGCCAAACGCCGCATGTGATGGAAAAAGCATTCAGCTGGCATCTCGATTTAAAAAAGAATGGCACCATGAAAAAATTGGTTGAAGTAGCATTATAATAGTTTGATTAATATATAGTGAAAGTAAGAAGCTCCTTTTTTAAGGGGCTTTTTTTAGTTAAAAAAGTTTGTTTTTATTAATTTAAAATTTAGTTAAGCGTAATGGCACTTATTTATTGTTTTTGGTTATTTTAGCGATGTTATATAAAAATTGTAAAACTGAAAATATTTAATAATGCAATGAAAATAGAAGTATCTGCAACATTAAGTTACTGGAATCTCAAAAATAAATAGACCGAATGCTCTTTAATTCTATAGATTTCGCTATTTTCTTGCCGATAGTCTTTTTACTCTATTGGTTTGTTACAAACAAAAACCTTAAACTTCAAAATTTATTAATAGTTGTATCTAGCTATGTGTTTTATGGATGGTGGGATTGGCGATTTTTGGCATTAATATTTTTTAGTACTCTTATTGATTATTTGATTGGGGTAAAACTTTTAAAAGAAGAAAGAGAAAAAAAACGAAAAGCGTTACTTTGGACAAGCATCATAATAAATCTAGGTTTTCTGGGTTTTTTTAAATATTACAATTTTTTCATAGAAAATTTTACCACGGCTTTTTCTTTCTTTGGAACTAAAATTCAAGCCAATTCTTTAAATATCATTTTACCGGTTGGTATTAGTTTTTATACATTTCAAACTTTAAGTTATTCTATTGACGTTTATTATAAAAAGCTAGCACCTACTAAGGACTTTATCGCCTTTACTGCCTTTGTAAGTTTTTTTCCGCAATTGGTAGCTGGCCCTATTGAAAGAGCAACTAATTTATTGCCCCAGTTTTATAAAAAAAGAACATTTGATTATACTAAAGCTATTGATGGAATGCGCCAGATACTTTGGGGTCTTTTTAAAAAAATGGTAATAGCTGATAATTGCGCAGAATATGCTAATATTATATTTAATAACTCAGATAATTACAATGGGAGTACTTTATTTTTAGGTGCTTTATTTTTTACTTTTCAAATTTATGGCGATTTTTCAGGGTATTCTGATATTGCAATTGGAACATCAAGACTTTTTGGATTTGATTTGAAGAGAAATTTTGCGTTTCCTTATTTTTCAAGAGATATTGCGGAGTTTTGGAGACGTTGGCACATTTCTCTTTCTACTTGGTTTAGAGATTATTTATACATTCCATTGGGCGGAAGTAGAGGCGGAACTTGGATAAGTGTCAGGAATATTTTTATCATATTTATTGTGAGTGGTTTTTGGCACGGCGCAAATTGGACATTTATTGTTTGGGGGGTTTTAAATGCCCTGTATTTTTTCCCGTTATTACTTTTAAATAAAAACAGACAACATATTGGAATTGTAGCGCAAGGAAAACACTTCCCAACTTTAAGAGAATTTTTCCAAATAATAATAACCTTTGGTTTGACTGTATTTGCTTGGATATTTTTTAGAGCTGAAAATATTGGACATGCATTCAATTATATTTCAGAAATATTTTCAATATCTACTTTTAGTCTTCCTGATTTTAAAGAGATATATAGGGCTTATGTAACATTAGGTTTAGTTGCTTTTTTTATGATGTTGGAGTGGTTTGGAAGAGATCATGAATTCGCCATTGAAAAATTAATGATTAATCGTTCAAGAATCTTGAGATGGTCATTTTATTCTTTTATTATATTTATGATTATCATGTTTGCACAGACAGAAGAGACCCCGTTTATTTATTTTCAATTTTAGATAGATGAAAAAATTTATTATTTTGATACTAAAATTTTCTATTTTTTTATTAGTATTCTATAGCATATTAATTATTTTTTGGGGAAGATTTGCGCCAGCTATTTTGAGGCCAAATATAAATTTTACATATAGAGCATATGGCTTTACATATTCTAGATTAAATGAGATTAATAACTTTAAAAATATTGATATTTTATTTTTGGGTTCATCTCATGCTTATCGTGGGTTTGACACTAGAATTTTCAATAATGCTGGCTTGAAATCATTCAATTTAGGTTCAAGTTCCCAAACGCCAATTCAAACAGAAATTCTTTTAAAAAGGTACTTAGATTCTTTAAATCCAAAAATGATATTATTTGAAGTTTCACCATTAACGTTCAGTACTGATGGTGTAGAATCAACTTTGGACATTATTTCAAATGATAAAAATGATTTAAATTCTATTAAGTTAGCTTTAAATCAAAATAATTTGAAAATTTACAATACGTTATTTTATTCCTATTTTCACTCAATTTATCGTGATTTATTTGATGAAAAAAAGTATGCAGAGGATATAAAGAAAGGTAATGATATATATATTAGTGGAGGTTATGTAGAAAAACAATTTAAGCTTTTTAAATATGTTAATTATCCGGAGATTAAATGGGAATTTAACGAAATCCAATTTTCTGCATTGCAAAGAATTATTGAACTTGTTAATAAACGCAATATTAAACTGATTTTAATTCAAGCGCCAAGCACTTCCAATTTTTATAATGCCCATACCAATAACCTTGAATTTGATGATAGAATTAGTAACTACGGAATTTATTTTAATTTTAATGCAATATCAAAATTAGATGATTCACTACATTTTTACGATGCTCATCACTTAAATCAAAAGGGCGTGGAAATTTTAGATAATGATATCATAAACCTTATATTTAAGCAGAAATTTATTATAAGAGAATAAAGAATATTTCTACATAACTTTAGAGATTGCAAAACGTTTTTAACAAAAAATCGCTCAAACTTACCAAGATTGATTGTTAAAAAACCCAGAATAATGCCCATTGGAAAAGCAGTTTTTAAGTGCTGGTTTTAAAAAATTAAGTGCCTCAAAAAAACCTATTTTATGGGTTGCGATTTTCATTTATTTTGAGACTATGATAAATGTTAGCTTTCCTTTATGTCAATTATGGTTAACTTTGTGACTTAAGATTTTTTAAATTAACTATTATTATGAGCGATTCTAAAAAACAGAGCGAAGCTTTATTTTATCACCAATACCCGAGTCCGGGCAAAATTCAAGTAGTTCCAACAAAGAAACATGCAACCCAGCGCGATTTGTCGTTGGCGTATTCACCGGGTGTTGCCGAACCGTGTTTGGCCATCGAAAAAAATCCGGATGATGTGTATAAATATACAGCAAAAGGAAATTTAGTGGCCGTTATTTCTAACGGAACTGCAGTTTTAGGTTTGGGAGACATTGGAGCCATGGCTGGAAAACCAGTGATGGAAGGTAAAGGATTGCTTTTTAAAATATTTGCGGATATTGATGTTTTTGACATTGAAGTAGACACACACGATGTGGAGAAATTTATTGATACTGTAAAAAATATAGCCGTCACATTTGGAGGCATTAATCTGGAAGACATAAAAGCGCCGGAAGCTTTCGAAATAGAACGCAGACTAAAAGAAGAATTGGACATTCCCGTAATGCATGATGACCAACATGGTACAGCAATTATTTCCGCAGCGGCATTAAAAAATGCGGTTGAAATAACAGGAAAAGATCTTGCAAAAGTAAAAATTGTAGTGAGTGGCGCAGGTGCTGCAGCTATTTCTTGTTCAAGATTGTATTTGGCAATTGGCGCTACAAGAGAAAATTTGGTGATGTGCGACAGTAAAGGGGTCATCAGAAAAGATGCAGGGAATTTAAACGCCCAAAAAGCTGAATTTGCCACCGACCGTGATTTACATTCTTTGGAAGAAGCCATGGTTGGCTGCGATGTTTTTATCGGACTTTCTAAAGGAAACCTTGTTACTCCAGAAATGCTAATGACGATGGCTAAAGATCCAATTGTTTTTGCGATGGCAAACCCAACTCCTGAAATTGAATATGATTTGGCAGTGGCAACAAGAAAGGATATTATTATGGCAACCGGACGTTCAGATTATCCTAACCAAGTGAATAATGTGCTTGGCTTTCCATACATATTTAGAGGCGCGTTAGATGTAAGAGCCACTAAAATTAATGAAGAAATGAAATTGGCTGCCGTTCACGCTTTGGCAAACTTGGCCAAAGAAACTGTGCCGGAACATTTAAATATTTTGTACGGAAAAACCAATATCAAATTTGGTAAAGAGTACATCATCCCTAAACCATTTGACCACAGGTTAATTACCGAAGTTCCGCCGGCAGTGGCGAAAGCTGCGATGGAATCGGGTGTGGCAAGAGAACCCATTACCGATTGGGAGGGCTACAAAGAAGCATTGGCAGAAAGGTTGGGAACAGGAAGCAAATTGATGCGTATGCTAATGTCTCGCGCAAAAGATGACCCAAAAACCATAATTATAGCTGAAGCAGATCATTTAGATGTGTTAAAAGCAGCCCAAATTATTCATGATGACGGTATTGGAAAACCTATTTTATTGGGCGACAAGAAAATCATTAAAGAGTTAATGAAGGAAATCAATTTTACTGCGGATGTGCAAATTTTGGATCCTAAAAGTGATGAGGAAGAAGAACGCAGAAACAGATATGCGAAAGTATATTGGGAAAAAAGACAGCGCAACGGAATTACTTTTTTTTCCGCACAAAAATTAATGAGAGAACGGAATTACTTTGCGGCCATGATGTTAAATGAAGGCGAAGGAGATTCTTTAATTACCGGTTATTCAAGAGCTTATCCAACTGTTGTAAAGCCAATGATTGAGTTAATTGGCAAGGAAAAAGGCGTGAAGCGTATTGCGGCAACAAACATCATGTTAACCAAAAGAGGCCCGATTTTCTTTTCGGATACCGCAATAAATATTGAACCAACCGCTGAAGAATTGGCAAACATTTGTTATATGACAAGCGTTTCCATGAAAATGTTTGGATTTGAACCTAATTTGGCCATGTTGTCATTTTCTAATTTTGGGTCATCTCCATCTCCGTTAGCAGATAAAGTTGCCCAAGCAGTTGAAATTATGCACAGAAGACATCCGGAAGTGAATGTGGATGGTGAAATACAAGCCGACTTTGCGTTGAATCCTAAATTAATGAAAGATAAATTTCCTTTTTCCAGATTAACCGACAAAAAAGTGAATGGTTTAATTTTTCCAAGTTTAGAATCAGCAAATATTGGTTATAAACTCATGAAAGAATTTGACCAAATAGTATCTATTGGGCCAATTATTATGGGACTTCAAAAACCGGTTCATATTCTTCAACTTGGTGCAGGTGTTGACGAAATTGTGAACATGGCTTGCGTGGCCATTGTGCATGCTCAGGAAAAAATGAATATTAAGTAATATTTTACTACATTTGGGAGACAATAGAAAAAATGAAATATGATAACTCACATAAGAGGGAAATTAGTTGAAAAAAACCCAACATTTGCGGTTATAGAAACAAATGGAGTCGGTTACTGGCTAAACATCTCTCTTAATACATATTCTCAGCTCCCGGACAATGAATTTGTTATTCTGTATACGCATCTTTCTATTAAGGAAGATGCGCATACATTATACGGGTTTATCAACAAAACAGAACGCGAAATTTTCAGATTGCTTATTTCCGTTTCCGGGGTTGGGCCAAGTATTGCCCGAACCATGTTATCTTCCATGACCACAGATGAAATTCAACAGGCCATCGCTTCAAATAATGTGAGTGTTATTCAGTCCGTAAAAGGAATCGGTGTTAAAACTGCACAACGGGTTTTGGTCGATTTGAGAGACAAAATTTCTAAAACTTATGCCATTGATGAAGTTTACATCAGCCAAAGCAATACGATTAAAAATGAAGCGTTATCAGCATTGGAAGTACTCGGATTTAATCGAAAACAGGTAGAAAAAGTAGTGGATAAAATACTCCTTGAGGATAAAACCGTAAGTGTTGAAGTTTTAATAAAAAACGCATTGAAAAATTTATAGGATTTGAAAAACAAACGATATATACTTAAAACATATATTTTATTTTTTTTCTTTTGGTTTTTTCTCTCAACAGTTAAAGCCCAAACGTCTCCTATTTTAACCCCAACCGACACTACAATTGTTGGAAAAGCTACAGATACCATAAAATTAAAATATCCGTTTAAAAGATTTCAGGAAGGAAGCTTGTTTTTAACCGATCCAAAGCAATCGGAAATTATTTACGATACCGAATTGGGAAAATATATGGTTGTTGAAAAAATTGGAGATTATTATGTACAGTATCCAATTTTTATGACTCAGGAAGAGTACAAACAATATCAGCTTAAAAAGGACATGCTTGCCTATTATAAAAGCAAAATTAGCGCAACCAACAGCAAAAAAGCCGGAAGCGCCGATGCCCAAAAGAACCTGTTGCCAACTTATTACGTAAAATCCGATTTTTTTCAATCCGTTTTTGGGGGAAATACCATAGAGGTTAATCCGCAGGGATCCGTATTGGTGAAGCTGGGAATGCTGTATCAAAAAGTTGACAATCCGCAATTGTCTGAACGCAACAGAAAAAGTTTCACCTTCGATTTTAACCAGGAAATTAGCGCAAGTATTATAGCGAAAGTAGGAACCAAGTTAAAAGTGAGCGCGCAATACGACACGCAATCTACCTTTAATTTTCAGAATCAGATAAAGTTGGAATACACGCCGACGGAAGATGATATTCTTCAAAAAATAGAAGTTGGGAATGTAAGCATGCCTTTAAAAAACTCATTAATTGTAGGTGCGCAAAGCTTGTTTGGGGTTAAAACAGAACTGCAATTTGGAAAAACAACCGTTACGGGCGTTTTTGCTGAACAAAAATCACAAACAAAAACAGTGGCTGCACAAGGCGGTTCCACCATTCAGGAATTTGAGTTGCAAGCAACAGATTATGATGAAAATAGGCACTTCTTTCTATCCCAATATTTTAGGGATGTTTACAATACCGCATTAAAAGATTATCCGTTAATTAACAGTGCCGTTAATATCACAAAAGTGGAAGTTTGGGTAACCAACAGAAATGCCACAACCATTGATATCAGGAATATTGTCGCGCTTTCCGACATTGGGGAAGGTGATCCGACAAATATTGGTCCGGCAAACGTAACGCCGGTTCCGGGCGCCATTTTTCCATCCAACAACGCCAACGACATTTCATCCATATTGACAACCACAAATCCGGTTCGTAATATTTCAACAGTAAGCAACGGACTTTCGCCTTTTGCCATGCAACAGGGCCGAGATTATTCGGTTTTGGAAAACGCCATCAAATTAAGGCCTGATGAATTTAGGGTTCATCCGCAACTTGGATTTATTTCATTAAACAGAAGATTGGCCGATTCTGATGTGCTTGCGGTGTCTTTTGAATATACGGTAAGCGGTGATTCCCAAGTATATAAAGTGGGTGAATTTACCAGCGACGGAATTATTGCCCCAGAAAATATTGTGGTAAAATTATTGCGAAGTGAAATCATAAGCACCGAAATTCCGTTGTGGGATTTGATGATGAAAAACATCTATTCTTTGCAAACTTACCGAATGCAGCGTGATGGTTTCAGGTTGGAATTGTTGTATGCGGATGACGCTACCGGAGTGCCAATAAACGTATTGCAAAATGCGCAAACGCCAGGGGTTTCGGACAAAACTTTGCTTAATTTATTGGATGTGGACAGGCTGGACCAAAGTCTGTTTTACACGCCCGAAGGCGATGGCTATTTTGATTATGTGGAAGGCGCTACGGTAAATTCAGAAAAAGGCTATATTATTTTCCCGAATGTGGAACCTTTCGGTAAAGATCTGCAATCGAAATTGACAAACACTGCCGATGAAACTTACATTTTTAACGAACTGTACCGAATTACGCAATCTGAAGCAAAAAATAATTTTCAGCAAAAAGATAAGTATTTAATAAAAGGATATCATAAATCTGAAAGTGCCAACGGCATTCCTTTAGGCGCATTTAATGTGGCACAAGGTTCGGTTAGGGTGACTTCCGGCGGAAGAGAATTGGTTGAAGGAATTGATTATGTGGTGGATTATCAAATGGGACGGGTGCAGATTATCAACCCAAGTTTGGAAGCTTCCAATGCGCCAATTGAAGTTTCTGTTGAAAACAATGCGACCTTCAATTTACAGACAAAAAGCTTTTTGGGCGTTAATGTGGAACATCAGTTTTCCGATAATTTTATCGCGGGCGCCACCATTTTAAATTTAAACGAAAAGCCAATAACACAAAAAGCATTATTTGGGCAAGAACCAATTAACAATACCATTTTTGGTTTAAATGCAAGCTTCGGAACAGAAGTTCCAAAATTTACAAAATGGGTGAACAAATTGCCAAATATGGATACGGATATTCCTTCAAATTTTTCAATTAGGGGAGATTTTGCCTATTTAATTCCGGGTTCGCCAAAAAGAATTGAATTAGAAGGACAAGCCACTTCTTATGTGGATGATTTTGAAGGTTCGCAAATTCCTGTTGAAATAAAAACCATTCAGCAATGGTATATGGCAAGCACGCCGCAATACCAAACACAATTTGACTTGGGAGGAAATACCACAGGCCTTCCTTACGGATACAAAAGAGCCAGATTGGCCTGGTATACCGTTGATCCTCTTTTTTATGGAGGTTCATCGTTACAGCCAGGAAATATAGACAATGCGGAGCTTTCACGTGCGGAAATCAGAAGAATTAGGTATGAAGAATTATTCCCTGAACAAGATTTGGATTTAACGCAGTCAACCGTAGTGAGAACCTTGGATTTGGCTTATTTTCCGAATGAAAGGGGAAGTTATAATTATGACACGGCCAATTTGGGCGCTGATGGAAAATTCACCAATCCGGAAGACAGATGGGCGGGGATTACCAGGCCATTGACCACCACAAACTTCGAACAATCCAACGTAGAATATATCCAATTTTGGCTGATGGATCCTTACGACCATTATTCCATTACAAATGCAGAAGGATTGCCTGCCGGAGTAAATCCTAACGATTCCGAAAATCAGGTTGGGGAAGTTTATTTTAACCTCGGAAATGTTTCGGAAGATATTTTAAAAGACGGCAGAAAAATGTACGAAAACGGATTGCCTGAAAATGCGTTGAGCACCAGCAATACAGAACCAACTGTTTGGGGTAAAATTCCTACCAACCAATCTTTATTGTACGCTTTCAGCGACAAAGATGATGAACGTTTGAGCCAGGATATTGGTTTTGACGGATTGAACGATACTGAAGAAACCCAATTGTTTGGAACTGCTTTTGGCCCCGATCCGGCGAATGACAATTACAGCTATTTCAGAAGCTCGGAATATGATGCCAACAATGCCTCCATTTTAACGCGATATAAAAAGTTTAACAATACACAGGGAAATTCGCCAACCAACAATTTGTCAACCGAAAGCTATCCAACTTCAGCCACTACGTATCCCGATGTTGAAGACATCAATAAAGACCAAACCATGAATACGGTTGAAAGCTATTATCAATACAAAGTGTCTTTAAATAAAAACGATTTGGTCATAGGACAAAATAATATTGTAGATGAAAAAATAGTGAAAGTTGAGCTTGAAGACGGCAGTGAAAAGGAATTTAGATGGTTGCAATTCAGGATTCAGGTAGGCAGTCCGGATGAGGTTGTCAACAATATCACAGGGTTTAATTCCATTCGTTTTATGCGAATATTTTTAACCAAATTTAAAATGCCGGTTGTTTTGCGTTTTGGAGAGTTGCAGTTGGTTCGCGGCGATTGGAGACGTTACACAAAAACATTGGATGAAGTGATTGTGCCGCCACAAGATTTAACAAATACACAACTGCAAAACTTTCAGGTGGGCGTTGTGAATATTCAGGAAAACGAAAGCAGAAGTCCAATTCCTTATGTATTGCCTCCTGGAATTGAGCGTGAAATTTTAAGGGGAACCACCACCTTGCAAAAACAAAATGAGCAATCATTATCGTTAAAAGTTACCGATCTTGAACCTGAAGAAACCAGAGCAATATTCAAAAATGTAAGGGTAGATTTAAGAATGTACAAACATTTAAAATTGTTTTTACATGCCGAAGGAATTCAAACAAAACCACAAGTTCAGGACAATGAATTAAAAGCGATTATCAGAATTGGAAGTGATTTAAACGACAACTATTATCAGTTGGAAAAATTATTGACGGTGTCTGATTACGGAGTAACAACACCGCTCGAAATTTGGCCAGAAGAAAACAATTTGGATGCCTTTTTGGAATATTTGGGAAAACTTAAATTGTTGCGCTTCGAAGCCGGAGTTGCCCCAAATGTATTGTTTCCTGCAGTAAATGCGCCTTCACCCATTGAAGGATTGGAAGGTTACGATATTCGGGTAAAAGGAAATCCGAATTTGGCGAACATCAAAACCATTATGCTGGGCGTAAAAAACGCAACCACCACCAATCAAAGCGCTGAGATTTGGTTCAATGAAATGCGCGTATCGGAGTTTGACAATAAAGGCGGATGGGCAGCCGTGGTAAGCGCCGACGCAAATTTTGCTGATTTTGCGGATGTGGCCGTAACAGGAAGAATGGAAACACAAGGTTTTGGAGGCATTGAACAACGCGTAAATGAACGCAGCCAGCAAGACACGAAATTGTATGACGTGGTTACCAATGTGAATTTTGGGAAATTGTTGCCAAAAGATTGGGGCATAAGATTGCCATTTAATTATAGTGTTTCAGAAGAGTTTAAAGATCCGAAATACGATCCGCAATATCAGGATGTTTTGTTTGAAGATGCAAAAGACATCAATCCAAACAGCAAAAATGCCCAAGATTATACCAAGCGAAGAAGCATCAGTTTAATCAATGTCAGTAAAGAATTCAACCCAAATTCAGAGAATAAAAAGCGTTTTTACAGCGTAGAAAATTTATCGGTTTCTTATGCCTATAACGAAACTTACCATAAAGATTACAATGTCCAAAAATATAGCGACCAAAATGTGCGGACTTCCGCCAACTATAATTTTGCTTTCAATGAAAAGACCATTGAACCTTTTAAAAACGTGGGCGCACTGGATGGTAAATATTTAAAATTTATTAAAGATTTTAATGTGAATTTATTGCCTTCAACAATCTCCGTAAATTCAAATATCATCAGAAGGTATAATGAGCAATTATCAAGAAGTTTGATTGAAGGCTTGCCGGAATTGCCGGTGCTGAGACAACGTCATTTTATGTTTGACTGGGATTATGGAATTGGGTACAATTTAACAAAATCGCTGCAGTTTAATTTTAGGGCGGCCAACAATTATATTTATGACGACTTCAGTGCAACGGATGACATAAAATTATTTGACAATTTCTTTACCGTAGGAAGACCGGACCATTACCACCAAACATTAAACGGAACCTATAAAATACCGTTAAATAAACTTCCGTTTTTGGAATTTGTGAATGCAGATTACGCTTACACAGCCGATTTTGACTGGCAGGCATCTTCACAATCTTATATTGATAAAGTTGGAAATGTAATTCAAAATGCAAACACGCATACCATAGGCGTAGATTTGGATTTTAACATTTTTTACAAAACCATTGGAATAGACAAACTATTGAACAAAAAGAATTCCAAGGCAGATGCCGAAGATTTAAAAACGCCTGAAGCTCCTCAAAATAACGCCGCCAAAAAGAACAAATCTGTGGGCACCGAAATTGGACAAACTTTTTACAACGTATTAACTTCGATAAAAAAAGCACGTATTAATTATTCTGAAAATAATGGAACTTATTTACCGGGTTACGTGCCTCAAATCGGATTTTTGGGACGCGACAATTACAGCGGCAGTCTTGCGCCAACATTCGGATTTGTTTTTGGAAGCCAGATTGATATCAGGCAAAGAGCGGTTGAAAATGGCTGGTTATTGTCGCGTGACATCAATGATCCATATTTCAACAGAACATTCAGCCAAACGCATTTAAATAAACTTGATGCCACCATTACTGTTGAACCGTCTCAAAATTTAGATATAGAGTTTAGGGGAAGTAAAACCTACACAAAAAACACCTCTCAACAATTAGATGTTGTTGACAACATATTAAATATAAATTCGCCAATTATCCAGTACGGAAATTTCAGCATAAGTCACAATATGTTAAAAACAGCATTTAACAACAGTGATGTTACTTTTGAAGAATTTAAAAATAACCGGGCAATTATTGCGCAACGTTTGGCAACAAATACCGGACAGCCGATAATCGGTTTTGGAGTAACAAGCGAACAGATAATGTTACCGGCATTTGTGGCAGCCTATTCAGGGAAAGATGCGGCTACGGTAAAACTTGGCGCTTTTAGGGAAGTACCCATTCCAAGTTGGAAATTAACGTATAAAGGGTTGATGAAAATTGGTTGGTTTAAGGAAAATTTCAGAAGTTTTTTGGTTACGCACAGCTATAATTCGCTTTATTCCATTACAAGTTTCAGCAATAATTTGGCGTATAACAACGATAATCCGTATGCAGAAACCGACATAGCAGGGAATTACATTAACAAAACCATCTTCACAAATGTCAATTTATTGGAAGAATTTTCTCCTTTGATAAAAGTTGATGTGAAAATGAAAAATTCCGTATCTTTCAGCGGTCGAATTAATAAGGACAGAGGGCTAACTTTAAACTTTAACAACAACACAATTACACAGATAAAAGGTACTGAATATGTGGTTGGATTGGGGTATAGAATTAAAGATTTGGTCATGAAATTTAGATTTGGCGGCGAGTTGACAAAATTGAAGGGAGATTTGGATTTAAGGGCAGATGTATCCTTAAGGGACAATGAAACAATTATTAGGGCAATAGATAAAGATAACGATCAAGTAACAGGAGGGCAAAGGTTATTGTCGCTGAAGTTTTTTGCAGATTATGCGGTAAGTAAAAATTTGACCACCTCTTTTTACTTCGACCAAAGTTCATCACAATACGCAATTTCAACTACTTTCCCAAGACAGTCAGTGAGCTCGGGATTAAGTGTAAGGTATATATTTGGTAATTAAACAATAAATTAAACAGTAAATTAAATAAATTAAAATAATGAATATTCCAGCAGATTTAAAATACACTAAAGACCACGAATGGATTAAAATTGAAGGCAATACAGCAACAATAGGCATCACACATTTTGCACAAAGCGAATTGGGCGATATCGTTTATGTAGATGTTGATACTTTAAATGAAACTATAGAAAAAGAAGAAGTCTTTGGATCAGTTGAAGCCGTAAAAACCGTTTCAGATTTATTTATGCCTATAACTGGGGAAATAATTGAAATTAATGAAGCGTTGGCAGACGAACCTGAAAAAGTAAATACAGATCCTTATGGTGAAGGATGGATGATTAAAATTTCGATTTCAGATGCTTCTCAAATTGATGAATTATTATCGGCTTCAGCATACGCAGAATTGATTGGCGCGTAATTATTTTTTTTACGTTGCCACCCTTTTAACAATTGCAATTGCAGTTGGAAGTCTAATTTCTCTTAATAATGGTTTAGGAATAGGCGTGCAGATTTCAGATAAAATTTTGCACGCTTTTGGCTATTGTCTTTTAACTACTAGCTGGTTATTAACCTTTAAACCAAAAACTTATCAGTGGAAATCAACTTTTTCATTAGGAACTGCTGTTTTTATTTATGGCATAATTATTGAGATTTTACAAGGTATATTTACCAACAACCGGCAAGCAGATTTATATGATGTTTTTGCCAATTTTGCGGGAATTACTGTTGCAACGCTGTTTTTTATGCTTGTTTTTAAAAAAATAAGATGATAAGAACATAAGAGTTCGCAACACAAAAGCCGACGAACCCTTCTGACCGGTAGGTCGGAATATATGTAAATTTCAATTGACTCCTAAAAATCAAATAAAATTTACATATGAATTGAAAAATATACTTGTATAATATATTTAAATTATTAAATTAGCAACCTATAAAAAATTTTACAGATGCAAGTCAAAAAGAACCCGAAAGCAAATTTAGAGATTTATACCAAATTGTTTATGCAGTTAGGTTTGGTTTTAGCTCTTTTAATGGTGTATTTAGCCATTGAAAAAAAGACGTACGATAGAGTTATTGCTGAACTTGGCCCTGCTAGTTATAATGCAGAGGACGAAGAGCAAACTATAGAGATTGAACAAGTAAAACCACCGGAAGTTAAAACGCCGCCACCACCTACACCAGATAGAATAGAAATTGTGGAGGATGAAAAAGAAATTGAGGAAACGGTAATTAAATCTACAGAGACCAATCAAGACGACGCTATTGAAGTTACAAAAATCGTTGAAGCAAGTGTGGATGAGGATATCATGGAAGATGTCCCTTTCGCAATTATTGAAGACGTTCCCGTATATCCAGGATGTAAAGGTTCAAAAGCTGAATTGAAAGAATGTTTGCAAGAAAAAATTTCTAAACATGTGAACTCTAAATTTAATGCAGATTTGGCATCGGAATTAGGATTAACACCAGGTATTAAAAAAATATTTGTAATGTTTAAAATTGATAAAACAGGAAATATTACTGACATTCAGGCTAGAGCACCTCACAAAAGGTTGGAAGCTGAAGCCATTAGAGTTGTACAATCTTTGCCTAAAATGATTCCTGGAAAACAACGCGGACGTCCGGTTGGGGTGAAATACAGTTTGCCAATCGCATTTAAAGTAGAATAACAAATTAGTTAAATCATATAAAAATACTGTCTTTTTTCGAGACGGTATTTTTTTTGTTTCATTTTCAGAAGTTTATTTTCTTGTAAAAAAGCGGTAAATTTGCCCTAAATACAAATAGATGGAATTTAACAACATTCTTTTGAGAAAAGGATATGCCAAAATAAAACTCAAAAAGATTAACACCAATCATTTTGAACTTAAAGCAAAATTAAACCAGGTAAAAGGCCGGTTTATTTTGGATACCGGAGCTTCAAATTCTTGTATCGATATCAATTTGGCCGAAAAATTTAAATTAGAAGTGAAAGATTCAGCCACAAAGGCTGCCGGAGCAGGTGCAATTGGAATGGAAACAAAAATTTCTTCCAAAAACAGCATTGAAATTAACCAATGGAAATACCAAAAATTCACGGTTGTATTGCTCGATTTGACTCATGTGAACACCGCGTTGACTGAACATCATGCTGAAGCTGTTGACGGCATTATTGGTGCCGACATTCTTGAAAAAGGAAGCGCCATAATTAACTACGAGAAAAAATGTCTGTATTTAAAAAAGCTGGTGTATAAATTTTAAATTAGTTTGAAAGTTTAAAGCCTGCCGGCAGGTTAAAAGTTGAATTTATCCATTCAATCATAAATCAAAAAACCGAGCAATTTGCTCGGTTTTTTGATATTAAATATTTTTTGAATCTTACAATTCCAACGCTTTTTTAGGATTGTTATCCATCAAAATTTCCACAGGATTTTCCAATGCTTCTTTAACGGCAACCAAAAACCCAACAGATTCTCTTCCGTCAATAACTCTGTGGTCGTAAGACAATGCTACAAACATAATTGGTCTGATTACTACTTCGCCTTTAACAGCAACGGGTCTTTCAACAATATTGTGCATTCCTAAAATTCCGCTTTGGGGTGGATTAAGAATTGGCGTTGACAACATAGAACCAAAAACGCCGCCGTTGGTGATGGTAAAAGTGCCTCCGGTCATTTCATCGACAGTTATTTGTCCGTCTCTTGCTCTTAATGCCAAACGTTTTACTTCATTTTCTACGCCCCTGAAAGAAAGATTTTCCGCATTTCTGATTACCGGAACCATCAATCCTTTCGGGCCTGAAACCGCAATGGAAATATCCATGAAATTGTGCAAAATTTTATAATCGCCATCCAACATAGAATTCACATCAGGAAACAATTTTAAGGCTCTTACAACAGCCAAGGTAAAGAAACTCATAAATCCTAAGCCAACATTGTGTTTCTCTTTAAAGGCATCTTTATAGTCATTTCTCAAGTCGAAAATAGGTTTCATGTCCACTTCATTAAAAGTGGTAAGCATCGCAGTTTCATTTTTTACCGCAACCAAACGTTCCGCCACTTTTCTGCGAAGCATAGAAAGTTTTATGCGTTCGCTGCTGCGTGAACCGCCGGCAGGTGTTCCCATGCTTGGAACTGCGTTTACGGCATCGTCTTTTGTGATTCTGCCATCTTTGCCGGTTCCAGTAACTTCAGAAGGTGCAATTCCTTTTTCGGTCAATATTTTTTTTGCTGCAGGAGAAGCTGCGCCGCTTGCGTAAGTTTTCTCAACAACGCTTGAAGTAATTGATTTTTCAGCTTGCTTTTCATCAATTTTTTCTGAAGCTTTTTCACTGCTTACAGCGGCCTGTTTTCCGTCAACTGGTTTTTTGCCTTCCAAATCGATTAAACAAACAACCGAGCCAACTCTTACCGTGTCGCCTTCTTCGGCTTTCAAGGTAATAATGCCGCTTTCTTCCGCAGGCAATTCAAGGGTGGCTTTGTCTGAATCCACTTCAGCAATGGGCTGGTCTTTTTCAACATAATCGCCATCTTTAACAAGCCAAGCTGCAATTTCTACTTCTGTGATAGATTCTCCCGGTGAGGGAACTTTCATTTCTAAAATCATCTTTTTAATTTTTTTATCTTTTTCTGCCTTAAATTCCTTCCGAAGAAAAGAAATTAAAGCATATTTTAGTTGTTTAAATTCAATTTTTTAGCGGCAAAAAACCTTGTTCATTATGAAATATTCATTTATGAGTCAACATTTGTTTTGTCCGTTTCAAATACTTTATCAATAACGCGTTGGTGTCTTCGTTTAAATCGTGCTGAAGAACCTGCTGCAGGAACCGCGTGAAATGCTTGCGATGCCACTTCAAGATTTACCAACCTGAAGCGTTGTAGCATAAAACTCCAAGCACCCATATTTTCAGGTTCTTCCTGCGCCCAAACGTATTTTTTCACCTTCGGGTAGCTGTCGATTACCTGTTGCAGTTTTTCCAAATGCAGCGGAAAAAGCTGTTCAATTCTAATCAGTGCCACATCGTTTCTTTCCAATGAAGTGCGTTCAGCCAGTAAATCGTAATAAAATTTACCGGTGCAAAAAACCAATTTGGTCACATTTTTTTTGTCGATAGTATCGTCAATCACCTCTTGAAAACTTCCGTTGGAAAATTCCTCCAATGAAGAAGTTGCGGCCGGATGGCGGAGCAAACTTTTTGGCGTAAACACAATCAGTGGTTTTCTGTAATCGCGTTTCATTTGGCGACGCAACAGATGGAAAAAATTGGCAGGTGTGGTACAATCGGCCAAAATCATATTGTCTATGGCGCACAATTGCAGAAAACGTTCCATGCGGGCAGATGAATGCTCAGATCCTTGTCCTTCATAACCATGCGGCAACAAGACCACAATTCCGTTTTGAAGTTTCCATTTATCTTCTGCGGCCGACATATATTGGTCGAAAATAATTTGTGCCCCGTTGCTGAAATCACCAAACTGGGCTTCCCAAATGGTTAGAGTATTAGGGTTTGCCATAGCATAGCCATAATCAAAACCAAGCACGCCGTATTCCGACAATAAGGAATTGTAAATGTTCATTTTTCCTTGTTTGTCGCCAATCATATTTAACAGATTGATGCGCTCTTCGGAAATTTCATCACGCAAAATGGCGTGGCGGTGGCTAAATGTTCCGCGCTCCACATCCTGGCCGGAAATTCGAATATCGAATCCTTCCTGAAGCAACGTTCCATAGGCCAAAGTTTCGCCCATTCCCCAATCTATTCTGTCGTTTTCAAAAACCATTTGGTGTCTGTCAAGCAAAATCTTTTCCGCTTTGCGTAAAAATTTAATGCCTTTTGGAACGGTGGAAACAATTTTAGCAATGTCTTTCAGTTTCGATTTTGGATAAGCGGTTTTTTCAGAAACTAACATCGCTTCCAAACCTCTTCGGGTAAAATCTACCCAGGTTTCTTGCATAAATTCTCTTACTTTTGAAGTTTCAACCTCTTTTGAATGCAGGTATTCTTCTTCCAACAAGTCTTTAAATTCGGCAATAATTTTATTTAAATAAGCATCGTCAATAACACCTTCGGCAATTAGTTTTTGCGCGTAAATATCTCTCGGATTTGGGTGTTTTGCAATGGCTTTGTATAATTTTGGCTGTGTAAAACGTGGCTCGTCGCCCTCGTTATGTCCGTATTTTCTGTAACCAAGCAAGTCAATAAAAATATCTCTTTTGAATTGCATTCTAAAATTCATGGCAATTTCTATGGCGTGTGTTACCGCTTCCACATCATCGGCGTTTACGTGCAATACGGGCGACAAGGTTACTTTTGCAACATCGGTGCAATAGGTGCTTGAACGGGCGTCCAAATAATTTGTGGTAAATCCGATTTGGTTGTTCACCACAATATGAATGGTTCCGCCGGTTGAATAACCTGCCAATTGGCTCATTTGTATCACTTCATAAACAACGCCTTGGGCAGCGATTGCCGCATCACCGTGAACAATAATCGGGAGCAATTTTGAATCATCTCCGTTGTAGTCATTGTCTATTTTTGCGCGGGAAATCCCCTGAACTACAGGGCCAACAGTTTCCAAATGTGAAGGATTCGGAACCAAATTCATAATAAGTTCCTTGCCTGTTTTCAATGTTTTTCGTGTGGTTAAACCCAAATGATATTTAACATCGCCATCAATATCTTCATCTTCAAAATCTTTGCCTTCAAATTCGCTGAATAAATCGCGGATCGGTTTTCTAAAAATATTTATAAGCGTGTTTAAACGCCCTCGGTGCGCCATTCCCAAAACAAATTCCTGAACGCCAAAATTTTCTGCGGCAAGCCGAATAACCGCGCCAATTGCAGGAATTAAAGTTTCGCCTCCTTCTAATGAAAAACGCTTTTGGCCTACATATTTGGTTTGCAAAAAGTTTTCAAAAGTAACCGCCTGATTCAACTTCTGCAAAACATATTTTTTAGTTTCAGGCGTGTAGTTGGGGTGATTGGCGTTGGTGGTTAGCTGTTTTTGAATCCACTTCACTTCTTCAGGATTTCGAATATACATATATTCAACTCCAATGGAATCGCAATAAATAGCTTCTAAATGCTTAACTATTTTACGCAAAGTTGCTTTTCCGGTGCCAATAATTTGTCCGGCGTCAAAAACAGTATCCAAATCATTTTCAGAAAGTCCGAAATTTTCAATGGCCAGCGTAGGCATATATTTGCGGCGTTCGCGAACCGGATTTGTTTTTGTAAACAAATGGCCGCGCGTTCTGTAGCCATTAATTAAGTCGAGAACTTTAAATTCCTTCAGTACATTTTCCGGAACTTCAAAGACGGCATTTTCTTTGTCTTCTTCTCCGTCTTTAAATGAATATTTTTCGTTGGCGAAATCATATCCTTGAAAAAAACTTCTCCAGCTGGGTTCTATAGTATCAGGATTAATCAAATACTGGTCGTACAAATCGGCTATAAAACCAGTGTGGACCGCATTTAAAAATGAAAATTTATCCATAGTATTGTTAGTAGTCAATGTTTTAATTGATAGGGCAAAAATACAACTTTTACCAAAACCACCATTTTAATTGTGGTTATTTTGCAATTATTATATTTTTAGTAATATTTGGCCAAACCTAGTAAAAATATGGTTTTTTAAGGGCTTTTTTGTGGAATAATATGGGAAACCATTAAAATATATGCGGATTTCAGCACCTTGTTTTAAGTTGATTTACAACAAGTTGCTTTTAAATAAAAGTAAAGAATTTAAAAAGAAGAATTTTTTTTGATAATTTCTTGCAAAAAGAAGAAAACCTTGTATATTTGCACTCGCAAAAGCGGATAAATTCCTCCTTAGCTCAGTTGGTTAGAGCATCTGACTGTTAATCAGAGGGTCCTTGGTTCGAGCCCAAGAGGAGGAGCCGAAGCGTATAAAACCATTCAAGAAATTGAGTGGTTTTTTTCATTTTAAACAGTACCAAACACTTTATCTCTCCCATTTTTACTGCATTCTGTGCATTCATTGCATTCAAAACTTCCCAACTTATTAAATTGCCAACTCGATAACTTTTTAGATTAAAAAAGGTAGCATATTCGATAACATAAAAAAATAAAAAGGTAACATAATTATAAATCCATTAAAATTTAAAAAATGAACAAAATTATTATAAGATTTACCGTTGCCTTGAATAGAATTAATAATGAAGGCAAAACATCAATAAGCTGTAGAATAACATATTTGAAAAAGAGAAGTCAATTTTCCACTGGATTATTTATAAACCCGAAACATTGGAAGGGTAAGTATCAAAAAGCTGAACCGCCTAATGATGAAACTGAATTTATTAATTCACAACTGAGCCTTATTAAATCCAAAATTAATAAGGCTTTTTTAATGCTTCAAATTCAAGAAAGTAGTTTTACAGTATTTGACATTTACACGCTTTACAAAGGCAAGAAATCAGTTAAAGAATACAATACAATTGAATACTTTGAAATCTATTTAATCAAGCTTAAAAGGCTTATAGGGAAAGGGATTAAGGAAGTTACTTGGAACAAGTTTTATTATGTTAAAAATAATGTGAAATCTTTTATTAAACACAAATATAAAACGAATGATTTACCGTTAAAAAAGTTGAATTTGCAATTTTTGGAAGAACTGGACTATTATTTAAAGGTTGAAAAGGCACAAAAACAAATTACCATTAATAAATCAATTCAACGTTTTAGAAAATCTGTAAAAGTTGCCATTGCTGAAGGATTTTTAGAAAAAGACCCATTTATGCTATATTCCTCTAAAAGAGTAAAGCTAGAAGTGGTGTTTTTAACTACAAAAGAGTTGGCAAATTTAGAAAAACACCAATTTGCCCAGATCAGATTGCAAAAGGTTAAAGATTGGTTTGTTTTTAGTTGCTACACCGGATTGGCATATGATGAAATTAGCAAACTACAAAAAAAACATATCTCAAAAGGATTTGATGGTAAATTGTGGATTGAAATGAAAAGAGAGAAAACACAGAAGAATTTCGCAATTCCTTTATTGCCAAAGGCAAAAGAACTAATTGATAAATATGCTGATGACAGTTGTGAATTGTTGTTTTCAATATCAAGCAATCAGCTTTATAATTCTTATTTAAAGGAAATAGCAACGATTGTAGGTATAGATAAAAGGTTAACTACCCACACAGCCAGAAAAACTTTTGCTTCTACAGTATTGCTTTATAATGATGTCCCAATGGAAATTGTTAGTGAATTGTTAGGGCATAGCAGTATGGCAATTACCCAAGCTCATTATGGGAAAGTTGTTCAAAAGAAAGTTAGTTCTGAAATAATGAAATTATCCAAAAAATTAAATAATAAGGGGTAAGTAAGGTAACTTATTTAATCGTAAACTATAATTATAATAAAATACAAATATTACAAATTCATCTTATCCTACCTACCTTTATTATTAAACATTATACTTGAAACCTAGGTTTTTATCGACATTTTTATTAAAGCAATTTACCACCTCTTAATTGAGGTGGTTTTTTGTTTAAGAATATCTTATCTCTAAACTTTATTAATTTATAAAAGCATTACGGATTTCCGTAGCCTATAATTATTAATTGAATGTAAATTTGGAATTGTGACAATTATCATTACATATTTCAATTAAACTACTTAGTTTTAAAGTTGTTATGAACCCTTATGAAAAAAATTGCTAAAATTCCTTTTATTTTTTTGAATCCAAGCACAAAGAGTAAATCTCTTTGATATTTTTTGTTGGGATAAATACAGTGGAGACCAGAAACCACTAAAATAAACGGGGAGTAATTTGAAAATCCTTAAGAGTAGAATTAATAAAAATTTAATAAAAAAGCATGAAAAAGTTATTTACATTTTTAATTATCATATCAATATTATTGCCAGAAAATGTTGAAGCTCAAAATAATGGAGCAGCTACAGCAGCGGTTGTTGGAGGCCTGCTTGCAATTGGTGCAGGTGTTGCTGCAATAGAACAAATGAAAGAACAAGCGGAATTAACAGGAACTGAATGGGTACTTTCAAATAGACCTGAATTGACTAGTTTTTCTTTAAAAACACTTGATTTTAATGGTAAAAAATTAAAAGACATGTCCTCTGTATCTGTCTTAATATTTAACATTCAGGAGTTTGTGCCTGTGGATAAGCCTATACTTAATGGTAAAAAGCAAATTTTATTTGGATTTACAAGCTATGGTTGGATAAATGAACAAGGTATTGATTTTAATAAAGTGAAATGGCACTTAGTTGATGAAACGGAGTGGTTAAAAATGATGACTTCCTATGTTAAAGTTGCTTCAGGAGAAACTAATAACAAACGTGTAAATGATGCTTTACTTTCCGGTAAAATAGTAAATAAAGGCATAGATGGAAAAGGTGACCTAGAAATTCCATTTTTTAAACTTGAAGGTGATATGTATATAGTTACAGATTATTCTAATGATATGAAATTTATTTATAATGAAAAGTCTCTTGGAATTTTTCTTAAAGAAACAAGCGATTTAGTTCAAATTGGAAGGGGAGAAATAATCAAAATACATGAATTCTTTTTTGATGAAAAAAGTTAATAAATAATAGTTATTGAAATTAAGTACCTACAACCGAAATGGTGGTGGCTTTTTGTAAATGCTAATAAATATTGAAATACGATAATTAAAATTTAGTTATAAGATTTAGTCGAAATTAAAGAATTCTGCTAAATTAATTTCAAGAGCTTTACTTAAAAACACCATTGTTTTCAAGGTTACGTTGGTTCTGCCATTTTCTATCCTTGAAATACTTGTTTTTTCCATATTGCAAAGAGAAGCCAAATCTAATTGGGATAAACCCTTAGATTCTCTTAGGAGTTTGATTTTTAAACCAAACTCTTTTT